>Ga0208687_1000441_pt1 | contig 28648 bp, 27 predicted proteins | sample June2015DPH_6_10_FD_184695 | JGI IMG/M metagenome (GOLD analysis project Ga0208687, IMG submission 184695) | Peatland microbial communities from SPRUCE experiment site at the Marcell Experimental Forest, Minnesota, USA - June2015DPH_6_100... | ecosystem: Environmental > Terrestrial > Soil >...
CCTTGCGCAGTCTGTATTCAGTCAATTCCGCGTCACTGAGCTTGTCCAATTGGACTCCGTCCACATTGACGGTCCCCTTGGAGGGCCTGTCCAGCCCGCCTATCAGGTTGAGTAGCGTCGTCTTCCCGGACCCAGAGGGTCCTATTATTCCCAGGATCTCGCCTTTGCCGACCGTCAGGTTCACTCCGTTGAGGGCAGGCACAGGGAACTTGCCGCGTTTGTACTGCCTCTCTAGCTCAACGGTCCTCACCAAGGCTTCAGACATGCCGAAGCGCCTCCACTGGGTCCATTCTCGATGCACGTAGCGAGGGATAGACCCCCGCTATGATTCCGACCAGACTCCCAAGAGCGAGACTCAGCGCAAGATTGTATGGTGTCAGCGTTGGCGTAAGTACACTCCTGATGCCACCTCCCGGGCCTCCAAGCCCGCTCGACGACGCCGAGCCGGTGAGGAATGGGAGTGCGAGTGACACAACGACTCCAATGACGACCCCGACAATCGCGCCAATCAGTCCGATCAGGAATGCCTCGCTCAGGAACATCTTCATGACTTGTCCCTTCGTCGCACCAATGGCACGGAGGGTCCCGACCTCACGGGTCCTTTCACTGATCGACATCATCATGGTGTTGATCACCCCAAAGCCCCCTGCAAGGAGGGCGACTAGGCCGATTACGGTGAAGAAGGTGGTCATAGTGTTTGATAGTGTTGATGCTGGGTTCGTGATCGTGTTGGCAACGTTGGCTGTGACACCTGAGATTGAGGAATCTATGGCCGATGCAACCTGACTCACTAAGGATGAGTCAGTCGCTTTGACGTAGATCTGGGTGACGAGCCCACTTCTGCCGCTTATGGTCTGCGCATCCGAGAGCAGCACGTACGCTGATCGGGATAGAGGTCCAAACGTGCTCCCACTCGAATAGATGCCGACAACCGTATACTTCGTCCCCCCAGTAGAATTGGCCCCCACTGTGACCTTCGAGCCGACCACAACATTCAGGTTGCTTGCGACTGTGCTGTCAAGCAAGATCTGGCCGCTCGACGAAAGGTCTGAGCCCTTAGTGATGTCCAGACCGGTTGCGGCCTGCGAGTAGGTGCTGGGATCTATGCCATAGAGAAATACGCTCGCCCCGTTCACGTAGCCCGGCGTTGAGAGCTCAGGCGATGCTACGTATACCCCGCTCATGTTCTCAATGGAACTGACGAGAGTCTCGTTTATCGTATTCCCTGTGCCGAACAGGCCGCCGAATCCTCCACCGCCTGGGATTCCAGTTCTGTTTCCCCCTCCCGGAAAGGTCGGTGTGGTTCCGTTCACAACCGTTATCTCTGCGCCGACCAGATTCCTCAGGAGGCCATTGGTCTGCGTCGAGGTTCCGGCCGCAAGCGAGAGCAGAACGAGGATCATGGCTACCCCGACCACGATACCCGATACCGTCAAGGCGGTTCTCATTTTCCGATGCCTTAGGTTCCTGACCGCTATGCTCATTGAGGACATGTTGTATCAGTCCCTCCCGGGTTCCTCCGAATCGACCGGTGATTCCTGTTGCTCGAAGACCATGATTCCTAACTCCCCAAGTTGCCGTCGATACGGAACGAGCGATGTTGAAGTAATAGCTTTATTCCGAGAACATTCCCAAATCACTCCAGAATCACTGCCAAGATGCTAGGTCATTACGGAATCACACCCATAGAATCGCAACGAAAGAGGTTGGGGCGCCGGCGCTCGATGACAGGACCCGGCTAGGGCGCCTGCATTGGCCGACAGGGGTTCGAATCCCGACACCGGGGCGACCGCGCACGAAAGAAACTAAAAGAGAGGAATACTCCGCTAGTTCCATGGCTTCTGAGCTCCGTTTCGGCGACTCTACTTTCATGAGAGTCAACACCGCGCGCGCGGGGGCTATAGACGGCCTACAGGAGCCAACACGAGATAGTCAGACATGATTGTAAAGCGAGTTCAAGCAAAGACCATTCTCTCAGCATCCAAGGTCTACACCTATGTCATTAACCCCTACACTGGTTGTCAACACGGGTGCTCCTACTGCTACGCCCGCTTCATCAGGAGATTTAGCGGACACAAGGAGCCTTGGGGTGAATTCGTCGACGTAAAGATCAATGCCCCATTGCTACTGGCGAAGGAGATCACTAAGAAGAAGCGGGGGAGAGTGTGGGTGAGCGGCTTATGCGATCCATACCAGCCGCTGGAGGAAGAATACGAGCTGACGCGGAGATGCCTTGAGATACTCAGGCAGCATAATTGGCCCGTTATAATCCAGACGCGTTCTCCATTAGTCCTTCGGGACATTGATATCATTAGGGAGGCAGGGGAATTCGAGGTTGGATTCACGGTGACTACGGCCAACGATGAAATCAGAAAGCTGTTCGAGCCCAACGCGCCTCCCATTGGTGAAAGGATCACGGCTCTCGACGAGCTCCACAGGGCTGGGGTCAAGACATACGCCATGATTGCGCCTGTCCTACCCGAAGCCGAGACTCTCCCAGAACTCCTCGCAGGGAAGGTTGATTACGTGTTGATTGATCGGATGAACTATCACTACGCCGATTGGGTGTACCGCAAATACGGTCTGGAGGATAAGCGCAGTGACGAATACTTCCAGATGATGGGACAAGAACTCGCATCGAGATTCGGGAAACTGAATATCCCGTGTCGTGTTACTTTCTAGAACACGCGTCGGTAGGGAGGCTCGCGGTTGTTTGTTGGACGGCCACAGGGCCCGCGCAGATCAATTACCCGTAGTATCCTTCTGCAGTCTGTATGCTAGACTTCAACGGCCTTTCCTGTGTTCTTTTTGGAGTGCAAGCGTGCTACAGAACATAAAGTGATTACATTTCGTGAGCCAACTATATTACTAGAGGTGCCCCAACCCGAGTCCATGGAGGAGAGAGTGATCCAAGAAGGAGAGAGCGTGAAGCTAGGCAGGGTGGAGGGAGACATGAAGGCCCGGAATCACGCGCTCATCCGGGCATCTGAAGGGTCTCTAGTCTCCGTGGCAGGAACGGCATTCTTCGAGGGTAACGTCGAGGTGGACTGCGACTTCGAGTGTGGATCGCTACAATCCAGGGACGGGATCGCCCGATTCAATGGGAACTTGACAGTCCAAGAAGAAATCGACGTCGAAGATGCCCTGTACACTAGGGGCAATGTCAAGGCGAAGAGGGTAGATGTCGGAGGGAGGCTGTCTGTCGGGATGTCGTTGGATACCCAAAAGGCGGATGTCGGCGGTTCGCTCGAGGTTCAGGGCAACGTTGTCGCTGAGTCCGTGGACGTAGGGGGCTCCTTCGAGGCAATCGGCGAGCTGAAACTGAAGGATCTCGATGTAGGTGGCAGCGCCGAGGTCGGGGGAGGCGAGGTCACCGGGACGATCGACGTTGGAGGACGATTTGTCTCAAGGAAGGAACTGAAGTTCGACAGACTAGAGACGGGTGGTACCGCTGAACTGAGTGGCGGGAAGGGTAAGAAGATCGAGGTGGGCGCGAGGTTGCAGTCGAATGGAGACCTTGACTGCGACGAGATGGATGTCGGAGGACTGGCAGTCGTAGAGGGAAATCTTTCGGGGAAGACGGCCGAAGTAGGCGGAAGGATCAGAGTCTCAGGAGACCTTGCGCTTACTGTCAGGCTTGAGGTAGGCGGGCTGGCGGAGATAGGAGGGGTCCTTTCCGGGACGGATGTGGAAGTCGGCGGGAGTCTGAAGGCCTCTAAGGGTCTTCTTACGGGCTCTGTCGAAATCGGCGGTCGATTGGAGACTGCCCAAGGGCTCAAGGCAAACAGAATAGAGATTGGCAGGGGCGCCAGTTGCATCGGCAACCTCGTCGGAGGCGTGGTGTACATAGACAAGCGTGCGCAAGTCCAGGATGTCTACTGTTCACAACTCATCGTAGAAGGAGGGTCCAGGTTGGGCAAGGTCTATACGGAGAGAGCGGACATCGGGGACACTTGTGTAGTCGGAGGGCTCGTCTACACCAAGGAGCTCCGGGAGGGGGAGAGAGTGATGTACCTGAGTCCGCCCCAGAAGTCCGGGAGCCTTCCACCCTTTCCACTGTAGGAAGGGTGATTAGGCGAATCAGGGGAGAGAGGACGGGCAGTTGAGCACTCGACCCTCCAAGCGATCGAAGGCCGACATCTACGCGACGATTCTGGAGGTAGTGCGGCGGAATCCAGGAGGCGGAAGGATCACGAGGGTATCCTATGGAGTCGGAGTTCCTCTCGACCGGCTTCGAGTGATGATTGATGATCTGACGGCCTTCGGGCTGCTCAGGAAAACGACAGGTGAGAATGAAACCACCTACTCAGCCACGCCTCGCGGTCTGGAGTTCCTTGATACATACTGGAAGATGCATGGCTACTTAGAAGCCTTCGACCAGACTCCGACAAGAGGTCTTGCTGCCATAATGTTCGCCGACCTCGCTGGTTACACAATTCTGACTCAGAAGAACGAAAGGCATGCCCTCGAACTCCTAGAAGAGTATCGGGCGGTCGCTAGGGGGGTGCTCCCCAGGTTCCATGGAAGGGAAGTCAAGACGATAGGGGACGCGTTCCTGGTTGAGTTCTCGAGCGCCCTAGAGGCATCCCAGTGCGCGATAGAGATGCAGCGGAGAATGCATGAAAGGAATCAGAAGGTGCACGAGACAGATAGATTGCTTGTGCGCATCGGAATTCACGTTGGAGATATCGAAAGGAAGGGCAACGATATCCTTGGCGACGCAGTCAACATCGGGAGCAGGGTCTATGCGATAGCCGAGCCTGGAGGAGTCTGCATCACGCGTCAAGTATTCGATCAGATCTGGAACAAGTTGGGAAACCACCTGAGCGAAGTTGGGAAGAGGGAGGTGAAGAACGTTGATTTCCCAATTGAAGTGTTCTCAATCGACCTCCCATGGAATGAGAATTCGACGACTGGGCCTGATAGGTGAGCAGCCTCTGTTCTCAGCTCAGAGAGTCCACTTTCAGAACCCGTCTGGGGGCGGGGCCTATCGGATTTTACAACCCTTAACAGAGAAAATCGCGGAGCCCAGGCGTCGTGCTGTCAAAGAGCGAACGCGAATTCTACAGGAAAACCGCGATCCGCTGTTTCAACGAAACTTGGGACTACTTGGAAAAGAGATACAGAACCCAGCAAGAGGATCAGAAGATGCTTCAGCTGGCACATGCCTCTAGATATCATTGGGGTCTAGTAGGAACTTCTCGAAATAGGGCTGTGGGAGACTGGCAGATCTCCCGCGTGTACGCAGCTCTCAAGGAGCCTCATCTCTCACTCCTATTCGCAAAGTCGTCCTTGAAAATCTGCAGGAGGGAGAAACTATCTGAGATCATGGCAACCGCATACGAGGCCGTTGCCCGGGCGTACGCCGTCGCCGAAGACCATGTGTCCGCAAGAAAGTATCTCAGATTGGCCCGTGATCAGCTGGGGAGCTTGGACTTGAAAGTTGAAGACAGGAAGGTATACGCGGACCAGATTGATGACACCGAGAAGCTAATCGCGCGATAATGTTCGCCCCAAGACTCCACTTTCCAGATTCGTTTCGAGTCGAGTGAGCCGAAGCAGTAACCTTACTTCGCCCTGGTTCTGAGTATGAAACCCAGGCCCCCCAGAATCGCGCCAAGGGCGGCCAGCATGATGAACGCACCAATCGGGTTTACGAGCTGGCTGAGGTACTGCACGTGAACCTGGTAAGTCGTCAGGCCCTCGGCAAGCCCCCGACCCCCCATGTATCCGCCCCACATCATCAGGAACATCGAACCAGCGACTCCCACGTTCATTAGGACGAGGTGCCCCCAGGCGAGGTAGTCCGTCAGTCCGCTGTACACCTTGCCCATGGCACCTTCGATGTAGAAGTAGAAGATGGCGGTGACGGCAGTCGCAATCACGCCGACGACCAGGTATGAGATGTAGCCCGTGAACAGCCACGTACCAGCGGAACCTCCGGCGATGACCTTTGACGGACTATAGTACCAACTGATGTTGAAGTAGCTTAATGGTTCCACGATCAGCACTGTTGCTATGACTGCAAGAACGCCCTGAATCACGGCCGCCCAGATGAACCTGCCGGCCCATTTTCCAGATGAGATCGTGGTCATACTCGAGAAACCCGTCTTGACACCGTATATATTGATTTCCCTAACCAGTGAGGAATGGGTGCACAGGGCGCCCTAATACCCAAGAGAGTCCATTATGACGAACGCTTCAGTTCTTGCGATCGGAATCCGCTTTCAGAGCCTTCTTGGGTGTGGACCTACCTTCGTATCTGGGTTCTCTATTTGTCTCATCCTTCCCTGTACCTCTCGTAGGCTATCCGCGAGAGCAGGTCGGCCTCCTCGTTCTGCTCCCTAGGAATCCATACGAACGTGACATAGCGGAACTCCTTGAGAAGGTCCCTCGCCTCCTTGAGCTCTTCCAGGTACCCACCTCCCTTGACTTCCCACCCCTTGGACATCTGACCCACGAGTAGCTGAGAGTCGGAGCGGATCACGACCTCTCTTTCTATCTTCAACTCCCTCAGTTTCCTAAGAACTTCGACCAGAGCCTTGTATTCCGCGTAGTTGTTGGTCACCTCGTATCCCGCGAGGCCCTTGCCTTCCGCGAGCTTCTTCTTGCCTTCATAGATCACGTAGCCGTAGGTCCCTGTCCCCGGGTTGCGGGGCTCCGCGAGCCCGTCGATGCTAGCTGTTATCACCGTCTGTCTCCCACTGTCTGACCTTCAGTCGCAACTTCGCGTGTGAGTTCCAGATTCTCCCACGGTTCACTATCGCCAAGTCGCCCATTCGCGTGACCACCTGTGAACTCAGTCTATTTAGTCTCAAACTATGAGCCCAGACTGGTAGCGATCGCAGCTGAGAAGAACGCGGACCACTTCTTGAAACCTGACCCTGTTCGAGAGAGCAACCAAGCACCTCGTTTCTAAAAATGAAAAGCGGAGCGGCCGCCTTTTGAGAGGCCGCCAATACAGAAGAAGGCCCTAAAGGACCTTACATTCCTGCGTCGCTTGCTGGAGCGCTGCCGCTGCTTGCGGGCATGCCCTCAGATCCGCCGACAACTGTGCCTGTGGCAAACCTGTTGGCTACCTGAGTGACCTTCACCTTTCCCTGCCAGCCCTGCTTGGCGCCGGCTACGAAGATGACGAAACCGTCAACCTTCGCAATGCCGTCACCGCGCCTGCTGATCTCGGAAATAGTAACGTCATACTCCTTTCCGACTTCAACCGGCTTTGGCTTGAAGGATCTGAATCCACTGCCGCTGCTACCGCCGCGGTTGTAGCTCCCTCGTCCGAAACTCATCTTTTCACATCCTAGCGTCTATCGGTACCGCTGATTTTTGCCTCCCGTTTCGGGTTATTAAACCCTGTGCAGACAGGTTCTGGAGAGTTATCGGTTGATATCCGAAATTCTTCTCGCTGTGTAAGGTCGGTTGGTGGGTTCGCTTGCCAGCAGATGGGCTTAACACATTCCCTGCAGGTGAATGTTCCCCGGCTGGCAACCCCAAGTGGACATGAACACGAAGGCCACGAAGGCCAAGACCACCGCTACAGCCAAGATTATCCCGACTGTTTTCCAAGTGGACATCGGCCGTCTGAGAGGGCGATTTCTTACTTAAGGTTGCCCGCTTCGTCCCACCATACCCGCAGGGGATTCCGTGCTGTCAAGCTACGGGAGACGGTCTGATTGTCCGAAGACCGTCTCCTGAATCGCGAAGAAACCGTCCGTATGTGGGCTGTCTTCGTCGGCATTGGAATCTTCAACGTTGTAGCCACTTTGACAGGACTTGATTTCTGGACGGCTTGGTTCATTATGGTTGGGGTTCTCATCGGCTCTATTCCATATATCCCCGAACGTGAACGTCAAGAAGAGCCGCGACAAACAACGAAACGGTCAGGAGACTCAGGGTGACCACGTTTTGGGAATAGGGAGCAAGAAGATTCTTCGAAACCACGTCTGCTATCACAGAACTCAAAACGATGGCGGTAGCCACAAGGACGAATATCGCTGGGTAGAGACTGTCCTTGAACTTCGTGGAGCCTTTGTCCAATCCGATGCGCCCCATAACAATATCCACGATGATGTAAGCACAAATGGCCGTTGCGACATAGAACCAAGCCTCCCTGTCGAGGATTGCCAGAATAGTCAGAAGGATACCGAACCCAAAGATGAGTTGATACTGCGTCTGTCTTCTAATCAGACGCTTTTCGCCTTGAGGTATTCGCTACAGATGATTCTCACCACTTCTGGAATCGTCGCAATCCTCCGCGCCTTCCTCTCCTCTTCCAAGTCCCGAAGCATCTCGGGAGTCATGGCGACGGTTATCTTCGGCGTTGGTTTCTTTGGCGTTCTGTTCACCCGCGTTAGATGGCATAAGAAGGTTTATAATGGTATTGGTGGTATAGGATGGTAATAGGTGGCATAAGACGGCAACCAATCAGCAAGCGATGGAGGCTCGGAAGATGAGGGGCGAGGCAATCGCCCACGCCGAGGGACAGGTGAGACGCATCTGGGACGGCCTTTACTTCGTCCGCTCTCAGTCTTTCGACAAAGAGTATCAGGTTGTTTCGCAAGAGGACGGATGGGTTTGCTCTTGCCCAGACTTCATCAACCGAGGGACGAAGTGCAAGCACGTCTGGGCTGTCGAATTCAGCATCCGCATCCGCAAGACGGTTGATGGGCAGAGGGTCATCGCCCAAGTCAGCGTCTCGGATTGCCTCTTCTGCCACTCCCAGAGCCTAAAGAAGTTCGGCGTGAGGCACAACAAGAGCGGGGAGATTCAGCGTTTCGTCTGCGCGGATTGCCACCGAACCTTCAGCGTGAACGTGGGATTCGAGAAGATGAGGCACGACCCAAAGGCCATCACTACTGCGCTTCAACTCTACTTCTCAGGAGAGTCTCTGCGCAACACCCAGAAGTCTCTCAGGCTCTTGGGCGTGGAGGTCTGCCCTAAGACCGTCCTCAATTGGATTCGGAAATACGTCGGCCTGATGGAGAGGTATGTCGAGCAAATTACCCCACAGGTCAGCGACACTTGGAGGACTGACGAAGTTTACCTGAAGGTCAAGGGCAACATGAAGTATCTCTTCGCCATGATGGACGACGAGACCCGCTTCTGGATTGCCCAACAGGTCTCAAGCAACAAGGGGACTTCGGATGTGAGGCCGATGTTCCGAGAAGCCCAGAACATCGCGGGCAAGAAGCCCAAGACCCTCATCAGCGACGGAGCAGGCAACTTCCTAATCGCCACTCGGAAGGAATGGTGGACGAGATACGCGAACGACAGAACCGAACACGTCCGAGACATCAGGCTCGGAGGGAGAGTCCACAACAACAAGATGGAGAGGCTGAACGGGGAGTTCAGAGACCGAGAGAAGGTCATGCGAGGCCTGAAGCGGACGGACTCTCCCATCCTGAAGGGCTATCAGATTTACCATAACTTTGTCAGACCCCACGAAGGCCTGAACGGAGAGACCCCAGCAGACCGAGCGGGAATCAAAGTCGAGGGGACGGACAAGTGGATGACGCTGATTCAGAACGCAAGCCACCAAGAAACCGTAAATAACGAGGGTTCGCCATGAGCGCTCGACGCGTCGAGGCTCCTTCGAAAGAAGGGGGGAGGGAGGCGAGTTCATACCTCGCCTCCCCTATGCCGTTCCTTTCGAACGCGGTCTTATCGTCCTCCACCGGTGAGCATGTCGAGGACGGCACCCAGCGCGGGCATCAGGGCGAACACGAAGTCGCCCGTCAGCACGAACAGGATGATTCCTGGCATGCCTACGGTGAGAGTCGCGGTTATCTTCAAACCGAGACCTCGAAAGTTCAGAACGCGTTTCAGAATAATAAAGATTGGTTGATATCATCGTATATACGACTCCGAGTCCCTAACGAGCGAACCCACCAACCGACCTTACACAGCGAGAAGAATTTCGGATATCAACCGATAACTCTCCAGAACCCCTGGGCGAAGCACATCTGCCAGAGCGTTGAGTCGGTCAATCCCAGGGAGGTCGTCCCCGAGGGACATCTGCAGATCCTTGTTGCAAGCCCCGAGTGCCAGCATTTCAGCAGGGCGGCAGGGGGACGGCCGAAGCTGGACCAGCGACGCGCCTCGGCGTGGCAGGTCCTCCGCTGGCTGGAGCTCTTGGAGGTCGACTCGTTGCTCGTGGAGAACGTGGTCGAGTTCGCCGACTGGGGTCCGCTGGACGCGAGGGGGCACCCGCTGAGGTCCAAGAAGGGGGAGACGTTCAAGGCGTGGGTCAGCGCGATAAGGAGCCTGAATTACAACGCCGACCACAGGATCCTGAACGCGGCGGACTATGGCTCTCCCACCTCGAGGAAGCGCCTGTTTGTCGCGGCGAGGAAGGGGAGGAAGGCCGTGGTCTGGCCCGAGCCGACCCACAGCAAGAAGGGAGACAGCAAGCCGAAGTGGAGGGCAGCGAGGGAGATAATCGACTGGTCCTTGAAGGGCCAGAGCATCTTCCACAGGAAGCGCCCGCTCTCCCCGAACACGACGCGCCGCATCATAGAGGGGCTGAAACGGTTCGGAGGCAGGGAATTGCAGCCGTTCATCGTCCAGATGGAGCACGGCGGGGGAGTCGACGGCATAGACGTCCCCCTCCGCACGATCACCGGGACGAGGGGCGGGGCAGCGGCCCTGGTGGACCCGTTCATCCTCAGCCAGGCCAGCGGCGGAGCCCCGAGATCGGTCGACGACCCGGTCTCGACCATAGTCTCTGACGGAGCTCATGCCTTGGTGGAGCCCTTCATCGTCCCATTCTTCGGCGAGCGCGACGGGCAAGACCCCAGGGTACAGTCGACGGAGGAGCCTCTCGCGGCGGTCACGAGCCACGGTGCCGGCGGACTCGTGGAGCCGTACATCGTCAGGTTCAACGGGACGGAGGACGCGGCTTCCGAGGACTCGAAGAGGGCCTGGAGGAACAGCGGCAAGTCAGTGGATGATCCACTCCCTGCGGTCACCGGTCGGCCGAGGTTCGGGCTGGCGGAACCGTTCCTGCTCCCGGTCAGGGGGTTCTTCGGCCAGAACACCGCGAAGAGCGTGGACGATCCTTTGGGGACCGTGACCCAGCGGGGCTATGGGGGCGTCGTGGAGCCCTTCATCTTAAGCCAGGGAAGCAACGGCGCTCCCCGTTCTGTCGAGGAGCCGGTCCCCGCGATCCTGACGGCGGGGAAGCATGCTCTGATAGAATCATGCCTCGTCAAGTACAATGGGAGGAGCGTCGCCCAGAGCATCGATGTGCCGCTGGGGACAATCTCGACGCATGACCGGTTCGGCTTGGTACAGCCGGTGGTCGACGGAAAGGTCCTCGACATTAGGTTCCGGATGCTGCAGCCGTGTGAGCTCGCCGGTGCGATGGGCTTCCCGAAGTCATACATCTTCAGCGGACCGAAGACTGACGTCGTGAAGCAGATCGGCAACGCCGTGGCCGTCGACGTCGCAAGGGCGCTCTGCAGGTCTCTCCTCGACGGAAAGAACCACCACACCATGATTCTTGCGGAGGGCGTCGCCGCATGACCGAAGAGGCCCAGCTGGCGGACGCCGAGGCGAACTACCTCGAGGAGATCGCGAGGATGCTCCAGAAGAGAGCCAAAGACGTCAGGGAGGTAGGCCAGCAGATCGCAAAGGAGGCGAAGGCCAACGACCTGGTCGCCACGCTTGAGGGCCTTCCGTTCAGGGTCGCCGCGTCTGGGAAGTGCGACTGGGTGCCTGTCGAGATGGTCTCTCCGAAAGTCCCTTCCCTCTTCGACCAGTTGGGGGACTACCGGACGGACAAATGGCACTACAAACTGATGAAGGACGGGAACATATTGAGGTTCCCCCGCAAGCAACCGACCGAGGAGAAGGAGGCCGGGACCCCTGGGTAGAGAGACCGCGATCAGCTGGGCCGACGCGACGTGGAATCCCGTCTGGGGCTGCGACGAGGTCTCGCCCGGCTGCCAGAAGTGCTACGCCCGGAGGATTGCCCGGAACGTCGCCACCCTCCAGCATCCCGGACATGGGAGCATGTGGCGGAAGGCCTACGCGCACGCCTTCGACCTCAGGCTCATACCCGGCAGGCTCGGGGAGCCCCTGAAGTGGAAGACCCCGAAGATGGTCTTCGTGAACTCGATGAGCGACCTCTTCCATCCTAAGGTACCGGACGAGTACATCGGCCAAGTCTTCGAGATCATGGAGAGAGCCGACTGGCACCAGTACCAGATCCTGACGAAGCGCCCGGAGAGGATGGCGGACTGGGTCGCGAAGTTCAGGAGCAAGGGGGTGGCTGGGCACGTCTGGCTCGGGACCAGCATCGAGCTGGAGATGTACCTCGGCCGCCTCGAGCCCCTGTTCCGCACGGACGCGAAGGTGAAGTTCGCCAGCTTCGAGCCCCTCCTTGGCAGGATCAGCGGGGAGGCGCTTCGGGTCCCACTGTGCGGGCTGTCCTGGGCCATCACTGGCGGCGAGTCGGACCTTCGCGCCCCGAGGCCTGCCGACCCCGAGTGGTTCAGGGAGATCCGGGACGCCTGCTTCGCGGGAGGGGTCCCGTACCACCACAAGCAGAACGGCGGGAAGGGGAAGTGCGCCTGTCATGGCGCCTGGGGTTGCCGGCTGCTTGATGGCAAGGTCTACGACGCCTTCCCCGAGGGATCAAAGGCGGCGAGGCTGGCAACGGCCGCGGTTTCACCCGGGCCCAAGACGCCCACCCTGGAGGAGTTCGCGTAGTGGAGGACGAGGAGCTCGACGCGCTGGAGGAGCTCCTGAAGGAGGAACGGGATAAGCAGGACAGGGAGAAGGCCGAAACACCTAAGGAGAAGAAGCCCAGAGATGAGCAGGTTGGGGCCGGTATGGCGAAGTTCATCGAAGGTACGGCGTTTGGGGTCGTTCTGATGGTCGCGGTCGTCGCGCTGATTCATCTTGGAATCCTCTGAGCGAATCGAGCCGGAATCGTTCTCCCTTGGCCGTACAGACTTTCAAAGGATGCCGATAAGTTATTCAGACGCGGATTCCTACCCTCTGGGCGGATTATCTTGAGGGTCAAACCGCGCCTCGTGCTGGCGTTCTCCCTGCTAGGCGCTGCGACGGTCTTCGCGGTTGCGTACTTCGTCTTCGTCTACTTCAACGTGGCATTCACCGCCTTCCATTCAGACTTCACCAGGGCGTTTCTCGTCAATCACACCTTTGGCAACGTAGGCATGGCTTCCTTCGTTTTCTATTCACTGGCCTGCCTCTCCCTCTTTTGCTTCGGCGTCATCCGTGGCTGGAGCTTGTCGCGGTCGGTCCTGGTCGCCGCGCTCGTCTTTGGATTCCCTGCGGTGATGGTCCTGACCTACGGCCTGCTTTGGTTCGCCCCGACCCAGATGAACCTCCACGTCACGAATTTTGCCGCGTGGTCCTACCCCGGAGGTTGCTTCTACGGCCAAGCCTGCTATTACCTCAGTAATTGGGTCGTCCTAAGAATCGCTACCGTCTCTGAAGCCATCGCCGTCTGCGGCCTCTTCCTTCGCTCTCTGGGTGGCTCTTGGTGAATCCTCGCTCCCTCTTGTGGTCTTTGTTGCTGCTTGCGATCTTCCTGGCTGTCTTGCCGTCAGTACACTCGGCCTTTGCGACTTCGACCAAGGTTCAGGACTGCCATAATGCGGGGAGTGGTGCGACTCTGACTTGCGCTCTGGCCTCTGCGGTCACGAACGGCGATCTGCTGGTTTGCGGCCCAGGGGCCGAGTACAGTTCCGCGCCCACCTTTTCGGTGACGGATAGCATAGGGACCACTTGGGTGACTCAGTCAAGTTCCTCTCAGAGCTCCGCGTCTGGGTCGAATACCGGCTACATCTACGAGTCCACGACGATAACGACCGGGGGGGCCAGTGATACGATCACCATACACTTCACTGCCTCGGTCCATTCGTCTGAAGTGAATTGTGCGGAGTTCACCGGCGTCTCTTCAGCCACCGCAGCTGGTTCCGCCACTCCAGGCGGTGCCACTACAGGCATAGGCTCGACGTACACGGTCCCTGTCACTTCGTACACCCCTGTCACTGGCGACTTGGTAATCGCCATCGCCTTCACGCCCAGCTGCGTCAATGTCGGCACGTTCGCCGCACCCTCGGGTTGGACGGGGTATCTCACCCTGTCTGCTGGCGCGACCGGCTCTAACACGAATTGCGATAATCCAGGCGATGATCCAGACGTCACTAACGTCGCGTTCGCGTACTTCCTGAGCTATTCATCAGGCTCGACTACCTGCGCCGGCACGGTCACACCACAGACCAAGTTTGTGACTTCGCACACCGACAAGTACGTTTCTGTCTGTTCGTACTATACCGCCGTCGTCAGCGTCACCTACCACCTGAAGCTGCATGTCATGGAGAACGGCGCGACCATCTCGACCGCGTTCGTCTTTAGCGGTAGCTGCAACGTGAACGATTCCACGATCTCGGGGAATAACGTGATCCACGGCATCACCGCTGTCGCCAGTTGCACCCCCACTATCACCGTTCAGGCTGACGGCACATACACCCGCTATCGGTTCAACAGCTCTTCCGCGTCTGCCACTACCGCAACCTTCACGACCTGCCCGTCGGGCACCTGCACGGTCATCCTCGTTCTGGACTACTACTTTGAAACGGCCCACGTCATAGACGCGAGTGTGGCGAACGGCTATAATTTCGCCACTAGCATTACCGGCCTCACTCTGACGACGACTCTAGCAGGGACAGCTGGCGCGGCGCTCTGTTCGCTTTCATTCACCGTCGCTGCCACCGACTACTGCGGCAGCTCTTCGACGTACTACTTCACCGACTACGCCGCGACGATTTCAGGCTATACGAACCCGCTTACCTGGACCGGCCACACGACCGACGCCTACCAGTTTAACACCTGTTCGCCTGTCACGACCGGCAGCCACGACACCATAGGCTGCCCGTATTATTACGTCCTGTACAACACGCCCTCTGCAGCTGTGTCTCAGGGTGGGAGCTATCGTTTCGCCACTCAACTGACGGCTGTGACTGTCACCGTCACTCTGTACGGTTCGACAGGTCAGACGGGTTGCACGATCACTTTCACCGTCGCCGTAAGTGATTCTTGCGTCTCACCCATCTGGGCTGACGCTAACACGGTCTTGGGTGGCTTCCCTTCCACGCTCAGCAACCCGCCATCCGGTTATGCCTATTCCAAGGGCACCTGCGACACCGCAGAGACTACTGGCGGCAACACTCAGATTTGTTATTACATCGAACAGTACGCCTTCACCGCTGAGATCACATACAATCCTAGCGGCAACTTCCCGTCTGGTTTGTCAGTGATTCCGACCGGTCAGTTGGGCGGTTCTTCTGGTCAGAACCTCTGCACGGTCACCACCTCCGATTCTCACACGGCTATCCATTCGTGTACGATTGATGCCGGTTCCGTCGCTACGTTCGCAGCGACATTGACCGGCTCGGCCACAAATGTGAAGCTCTGTCGCGCCAGCTCTTGCTCCTCGCCCACAACCGTCACTCCGTCTGCTGGCGGCACTTCGAACGTGAACTATTGGCCTGAAATGAGTCAGACCTTCAAGGCGTTCACCGTGAACGGCGTATGGAATGATTTGAGCTTCACCGTCCTAGGCACCGTGTTCGGTACTCCGAGCACGACGGTCTGCACGGGCTTCGGATGGGCGGGGAATGTCTCCACCTTCTGCTCTGGCGCTGCCGATAACGGCACCACTCTGTATGTCGTAAGGGATATCATCTTCGGCGGTCTGCCTCCCCCTCATCAGAAGTGGGTCGGGTGCCTTTCAGGTACGAACTGTGTGGTCGCTGTCCCCATCACCGCAGGGAACGTCTTCAATCTGTATTTCTACGCCGAGTACTCGAACACCTTCACGGCTACGCCCAGCGCGAATTGGGATGCTGGCCGCAACGTGAGCCTTTCGGCTATGATTCACGGTCAGCAGGTCATCCCTGGCGGTTGCTCTTGGATTCCGAGTGCTGGCACGAGCACCGCCTTGTACTGCACGGTCTATACCGATGTCAACTATGTCGTTGGCTGCCCCGACTCGAATATAGTCTCTGGCACGGTCTGGTCCTCTGGCGAGTGGGTTTCCGTGAAGATCACTACGGTCGATGGTTCATACGGCTGCACCTACACCTTGCTCGCAGCGACTTCGACCACCACAACCTCAACCTCAACGGTCACATCGACGACTACAACGAGCACATCCTTGAGTTTTACAACTACGACATCGACAACCCAGACCCAGACACAGACTGAAACATCTCATACAACGACGACCGAAACAAGTTCTACGACCACCACTACTACGAAGCCGACGACGACCACAGAGTCCCTGACCTACACCACCACTGAGAGCACGACCCTGACTCAGACACAGACTCAGACGCTCACGCAGAATTTCACGTCCACCTTCACTACCGTCCAGACGACGACCGAGAATGTCACTTCCAGTTTCACTACGACGCAGAACCAGACCCTGACCACGACTAGGACGACCACGTTCCCGACGACGCTCACGCAGACCCTCACGTCCACGGCGACCTATCCGACCACGATAACTCAGACCCATACCCTCACTTCGATGATAGCCACTGGGACGAAGACGATCACAAAAGCAAAGACCACGACCGAGTACACCAACTCCACTTCGACAGGAGTCCTTCCGCCGTTCGACCCTCAGAACAACCGATACATCCCCGTCGGGACCGTCCTCTATCTCTGGTACGGCATGAACGAGACTTCATGGAAATGGACGGGTGGTCTTGGGACTTCGCATTGGAACGACACGAACCAGGGCATAGTCGTCGATACGCCGGACATCGGCTACTACGCCAGCCTGGACAACAACACCCTGGCCTGGCAGCTTTCCAACATGAAGAGCGCCGGGATCTCTGTCATAATCGCGTCCTGGTGGGGCATGGGCAACAACACGTCGGGGTCCAACCAGAGGCTTGACGAGGGGATCAACAACGCCACCCTGAACCTCTTCCGCTATGTGGAGTCCACGAAGAACCTCTGGAACTTCAGGATCGCGGTGATGGTCGAGCCCTTCAACACCACGGACCTGACAGCCGCCGATTACACGAACCTCTACAACTACGTGCAGAACACCTTCTATCGCCCCTTCAACGACATCGTCTTCTACAAGGACGGGAAGCCCCTGCTCCTGTCCTTCAACCCCAACTACCTTCCTTCCCTCCCAGCCGCCTCGGTCTTCACCTACAGGTCCGTGGGCGGGGTCCCCAACCCGGTCGACTGGTACTTCTGGGAGGGCGGAAGCTACAACGACTCCTCCGGGGGGACGGCCCAGATCCAGAACTACGAGTACGCCCCTGGGATCTCCGGGGACGGCGAGGTGGGCGCGCTCTGGCGCTACGACGACTATTACCTCTACGCGGCAGGAGGCAGGAGCGGGTACATGCGGTTCGACGTGACCGGTTCGCAGGGCATGTACAACTACGAATGGAACTACATAATCGCGCACAGGTCGGACGTGAAGTTCGTCCTCCTCTACGGCTGGAACGAGTATCACGAGAGGGTGGCCCTCGAGCCGCACGATGACCTGACGGTGGGAGGCTTCAGCGGGGTCGGGAACACAGGATACTACGTAGATACGCTGGAGAACACGCCGGACGTCGTGCCTGGCCAGCCTGGGACCGTGAACAGCTTCGCCTACTATATGGCAGGGGTTGTGGTCGTTCTCGCCATAGTTCTGGCGATCTTCGCCTACATGAGAAGGTTCAAATGAAGGGGAGGCCAGACTGAGGGCGTGCGGATAATCGGGACTTACATACGGCTCAGCGACGGCCAGAAGGTCGACGTCGAAGAGAAGGGGGGCAACAGGGTCAAAGTCCTGCTCCTGTTCGGCGCGAAGACCCGGAAATACGCGAACAAGGAGCATAAGGTCCTCCACGTGGCGACCGACGATATGACGATCTATTCCGAGTTCAAAACGAATTATCCGACCATGAACTTGGACCTGATCGAGACGGAAGAGGAGAAGGCAGAGGCAGCCCCAGCGGTGAGCCAGCCTTGATCCCGGAGGCGGCGAAAGCAGCCCTCGACATGGGGATACTGTCCAATCCTATCGAGTTCGCGGAGGCCATCTCGCTTTCAGGGATCGCCATCATCTTCGGGTACTTCGTGTTCAAGGTCATCTACGACTATGTGAAGTAGAACAAGGCCAGAACAGCCTCCTTTCGCCGTGCGGGGAACGACTCAACCACGTGGTTGCTCGGATGCCCTAAATACGGTCGCTTCCTACCATCAGAACCGAAAATGACTACCAACATCGACCTAACGCCTGTGATTAACATAATCATAGCGATAGTGCCACTGATCGTAGTCCTCGCTGTCCTTAAGATGCTAGTGGACATGTTCAAGGGCTTCAGTGTGTAGCCATCGAGGAGATGAGCCCGCCATGCGGACCTCTTCTAGACGGCTGGCCACTGCGGTTCTTGCAATATCGCTGCTAGCTCTCTTCGTTCCTTCAGCCATCTACGCCCAAGGTTCCGCCCAGACCATCTCCTTCGCAGGTGCGGACTTCAACAGCACAGAGCCCACGATCACGGCTCTTGCTCCTGCCGCGCAGCCCCAGTGGAGCGCGGTCGTCTTCACCGCCCATGAGTTCTACAACCTCACTTCGGCCCTCACGGTAGACTTCATCAGCTCTTCGAGCCCCGCCACTCTCGCCAAATCCACCGCGGCCCCGATCGCTTACACCCAGAGTGACGGGTGGTTCCAGTATCTCAGGGTCCAGATGTTCGAGAACGGCCACGCCTACGTCTACTATCTCCAGAACTCTTCCGCAGGGACTCCACTTGAGATCTTCTCGTGCTCTGCGTGCTGGTATGCCAACCAGACGACGCTGGGGTCTCTCAGCGGCGCAGCCGGGCATGAAGCCAACATCAACTACGGCCAAGAAGTCTTCGTAACCATCTCGAGCGATAGCCTATACGTCGGGGCCATCAACTCCACCACGGGAGCCCTTCAGTACTGGGTCAACGGGTTCGGCCTCACTTCGGTCGGGCTTGGCGGCGGCTGGTACGTCGGGGAGACCCTTAACGGAGGCCTCACCGACCTCGGAGCTGCCACAGGTTCATACAAGATCCCAGCGGTAAGCGCAGGAGTAGCATACCCGTGCATGATGACGGGCATCGGCTACGTCCAAGTCGAAATCGACCCCCCTGGCTTCACGACCACCCAGACCATCACATCGATGATCGGCATCGTCTACCAGATCATCCCGCTCTTCATCCTCCTCGCCGTAATGGGCCTCATCGTCAACGTCTTCAAGTCCTTCAAAGTGTAGGGACAGCGAACCCCTCTTTTTCTATGGAGTAGTCAACCGTGACCCCGAACCAGAGGGCGCGGAAATCGAAGGTGCTTGCGGTTCTTGTCGTTTCTCTCTTCCTGGCGTCCGCCCTGTCTGTCATCTCTCTCGGAGGGTCATCGGCTACGGCAGCCGCCCCCACTGCGCCGGCATACGGAGGCCAGGACTTCTACTTCGGGCTGATGTCGAACAATTCCACCCTGGGTATCAGATACCCGAGCTACGCCTCTTCCACCTGGCCTAACTGGTCCTTCTGGGGGCAGTTGCAAACCGGTCTGGTCGAGCCCAATCCCGGGTCCGGTACTACGATAGTCACCGTGTCATGCCTCCCGCCCTCGATTCAAATTAATGCCTACACGACCTGCACAGCCTCCGTCTCTGATGCCACAGGTTCCATTGCAGGGGAAGAGATAAGCTTCGACATCACATCGTCTTCAGTGCCCGCCCCTGGGGGAGCCATCGATGGCGGCGGCTACTGTAACATCTTGGTCAACAGTTGCTCTATCAGATTCCACGGTGATGTTGTGGGCTGGGGGACTGTAGAGGCGACATACTGGGGGGGCGACATGCAGGGTAACAGCCGCAGCCAAGGTCATTTCACTATCAATGTCCTCTCTGCTCCCTACTATGAAGGATGGTATAATTCTCTAGTCTCAGAGAGTGGCTGTTTGGAGGTCAAACCTAGCGCCGTGGTAACTCTGAGCCAAAATGTCGCCATTCAGCAGACGAACAGCACAGCGGCTGGTCAGAATGGATTCTCTATCCAAATGAATATCTTCGGCGGGGCGAGTGACCCTGGGCAGACTGATGACTGGTTGGCTGGTTGGGATCAGGTGGTTGTCGTGGCTCTGCCACAGGGTACGAGTGGCCTATGGTACTACTCAGGGACGGTAGAGGTCTGGAACGAGCAGGCGGGTATAGTCTTCGACGGGCCGTGGTTGAACTTCTCTACGAACCAGCCCGCTCCAGCCGCAGGATGGACCTTTGACCTCGCCGCGACTTACAAGAACTCAACATCCTACACAATGACAGGTGGACAGATGAAGGTCTATAACGCGCTCGGAACCCAAGTCGGGAGCACGATGAATATCCCGATAGTGATGCCACCATTCCCCACGACGATACCCCCACAGGGCATGCAGTACGGCATGTTCACTCCGTTCTTCAAGTCGGCGGTCTACGAAGTCAACCTGGTCGGGCAGTACAACGCCGCGATTGCCAAGTTCAATTCTGGGGCCGGAACAATCACCTACTCGTCAAGCGACGGCCAGGCCGTCCAGCAGTATGGGTCCGGCTTTCCCAACGGCCTTCCATGCGGCTATTCGGCGGGGAACACAGGAGAGAACTCGAACCTGCACTACGGTGCGACCTCGGCATCGGGCAATTCGCTGGTCCAGAGTTTCAACACGCAGGTCACCACCGCTACCATAGTATCATGCAATCCGGCCAGTGTCTCCACGGCGACCTCCATAAGCTGCAGAGCCACAGTGACGGGGTACTCGGGCACAATAACTGGCGAGACCCTATCATGGAAAACATCGGGTTCGGGCTCGTTTAGTTCGACCACCTGCATCCTGACAAGCTCAGGTTCCCCAGCGACAATCGGGTGCTCGGTATCCTATCAAGCGCCGAACAACCTCCCGTTCGCCGTGACCACTAGCTACCCAGGCGACAGTAACAACTTTGCAAGTTTCGGATATGCTTCAATAACTGGCACCCCAGGCTCCTATCAGAAGATTACTCAAAACGGCTGTGACAACCAGTACCCGACCGGCTCGGGATGGGAAGAGACGGTCGAGACGAACCCGCAAGTGCAGGGAACTCCCTATGGTTGCGGCCAGTGGATAGACCAGCAGGACGGGTTCGTACAAAGCGTGAGCTCCACCAATAGTTCTCAGGTCGCCTATCAAGGGATCATCGAAACGCAAGACGACATCGTGTCAGGCACCGGCCTGACATTCTCCGTCCAGATGACGGACCTCAACGCAGGGTCAGGCACTATGCTCACCTTCTGGGATGCAAAGTGCGTGGACCAAGGCCTGCCGCAGAACGGCCCCCAGATCTGTTCGTCCGACGGGACTGCAGACACCGGCTCGTGGAAATACACCATGTGGTCAGTGGGAGATATGGGCGGGAGGTTCGCGTTCATAGACCCCACTGGCGGAGTCCATCGGCTTACAGCCGCAGGAAGCACGGCCCAGGTGGACAGCGTGGAGTTCTTAGTACGGGCGAACACGAACAACACACTCCACATCTACTACAACATAGGCTCGGGTTATATCCTTGGCGCGACCTATTCCAGCCCGTCGCTGGCATGGGAGAACACTGATGGCGGGGAAGCCCTCCTCTGGGCCTCGACGAAGAACACCGCAGTCCAGTACAGCAGCTTCGCCTACTATTCCGTCTGGGCTCCCAATCAGGTGCTTGCGGAAGGGACATTCGATAACAACATGATGAACTTGGCGCGCCACTACGAGGTCATAAGCGGAGGCCCGTACTCTGGGGACGCGGTGATGACTGACACCGAAGCTCCGCCTTTGGTCGCGGCCCTGAGCGGTGGGACTGGTGGAACCGCCGCAACCCTTTACTCCGGAATGGCTCCCTCCTCGACTTTGACTTCCTTTTTGGGTCTGGGGGCCCCGAGCAGCACATGCTCAAACCCCTGTTCGGTCAGCCAGACCTTTTCAACAGGCAACACCGTCTACTATACCCTCACCAACGGGGCGACTGACAAGCTGGTCATCCTGATTTCTACGAACCCTGCTTCGACAGCTTGGCGCACCGTCTACACCATCGTGATCCATTCGACATGGAGCAGCTATTCCACCGGATCCAGAGTGATGTCCCTCTACCTGGGGAACGACCTTCTAGTCTCTGGCCTGAACATACATACGAACCAATCTGGCACGACCTACACGGTGACCGAGCCGTTCGGCCTTCCCGGGAACCGCTACGTCTCCCGCCACATCACGTATGTGACGAGCCTTCTGCTTTCGGAGCTTGGCTATGGATCTTACGTGGCTGGCGGACAGGAGAGCGGTTCGGCCCCTAACTTGGCCGTGAAGCTATCCAACTTCATGCAGGAAGACATGACCCTCTGCCATACGGCTAGCAACTACGCCTGCTCAGCCACGACCTACACCGAATACTACGGTGCCATGTTCCCGAGCTATGCCAGCAGCCTTTCGAGCAACTGGTATTACCAGTATAGCACGTTCCCGGAGGCATCCTTCTACGACAGACTGCCTTATGGCAATACTTCAGTCAGCTTCGGACCTCTGAACCAGTACGGCTACGGCTACTCCCCCACAACCCAGTTCGCAGCTCCCTATATCTCTAGGCTGGCGATCACCAGCTCACCAGTGCTGCTTGCGGCCTTTCCCGAAATCTACTTCTCCGGGTCGACCATATCTGTGGATGGTGCTTGGGTGATCAGCGGCCAGAAGAACGGCTTCACGCCAGCGACCCAGGCGCTCAGAGCAGAGTACACGGCCCTGACTGGCGGGGGTCTGACTACGGCCGAGGCTCTTCTGGACAGCGCGGGCTGGGACGGGATGGGGACCAGCCTGACCGTATGTCTGTCGATCATCTGCACCGCCCAGGCCAGCTATCCCACCTATGACACGGCCACCTTCCTGGCCGCGGCCTCGGTCGTGGGCCAGATGGCCGGGACGAACTCGCGCTGGGCCAACGAGGCCCGGCAGGCTGCCGGCGTCCTGGTGGCGGCCATGTGGCCAGGGATCGGCTACATCACCAACTACAACATCCCGCAGCCTATCACCGACTGGAGGTTCGTCGGGGGAGAGATGGCGGCCTACGAGCCGTTGAACGTGGACCCGGCCTCTTACACCACGAACCAGGCTGGCCTCTTCGCCGACGTTTCAGGCTGGCTGCAGATCATGGGGATTAATGGGGTCCAGCCGCCCGAGTCTGCGGGCTTCATCCCCGTGGACACCGAAGCCACGGGACTCACCGCGCAGGCGCTCTACACGTTCCTCGAGTATCTTCCGAACCAGCCTGCCATCAACACCTTCGGGATTGCGGGTAGCCCGCTCGGGAACGTCTCTCCCGTGGTAAGCGGCTGCAGCACCTACAGCACCGCACTTACCGGCTACTTCCTGTTCAATCAGACCAGCTTCGGCGACTGCCAGGTGTCCTACACCACCAGGATCACGCTTCCGGCCGACATCAATTACGCTTCGCTTCAGGCCTACTTCCACGTGAACGGGACGTTCACATACAGCGGCTCAGCCCCCCAGGGCATATACGCCCAGGTCTCGCTGACCGACACCGGCGGCAACAGCTATGGTTTCGGCCAGAACATCACCTTCCTGACGCGGTCTCAGTCTCTGGACAAGGAGATCGGGGTCTCGGTTGAGACGAACCAACCACTTCCGGCAGGAGGCTATCTCCTGACTTACAGCTTCTTCTTTCAGGGCAAAGGAACCTTCGACAGGAACAGCCTTTCCCCTCTAGGTCTCAGAGACTACGTGAGGATAGACCAGGGAGCGTTCCTGCCCAACACCCTGACGTACAACTTTGTCTCTGACGCGAATTGGAACGACTTCACAGACCTTCAGTGGACCACGACCAGCGGGGGTGCTGCCAGCGTGACCAACAACTTCGGGACCAGAGGGCTGGAAATCAATCTGGCTTCCGGCAGCACTTCGAATGAGTATGACGTCGAGACCATCAGCTACCATCCAATCTATTACGGCCTCGGCACCACCTTGCGTTTTACCGGGAACATCACGGGGCAGGCTGCGTCGACCTATCTCTGTTTCGGGATTTCGACAGTCTCCGACAACAGCAAACTGTTCTCGGCCCAGGCCAGCTATGCCGACTTCTGCGACAACTCCGCGGGGAGCGCCCTGATCGGCTTCAGGAACCAAGGTGGGGCTGTACAAGGCTTCATCCCCAGCTCTACCGTGAACGGGAAGAACCTTCAGGTGGGCATGGAGATCGTGGGCAAGACCCTCGTCATAACCTACACCACTGCGTCGGGGTCGGCGGTGTCCGTTTCCTTCACGATGAACTGGAACACCAACAACTTCTACGTCTACTCCTACGCCACGACGAAGGCGACTTCCACCCAGCACGTCTATCTGCTCAGCGAGTCCGTCCAGGGCGAAGGTGCCTCGGTCAGCATCGGTCCTTCGCAACCCATCACGACTACTTCGTCGTCTGCGACTACTTCCGCGAACAACACCGCGTTTCCCACCATCACCGTCCAGAGCGCCAGCAGCGGCAACTGCCCCAAGGGCAAGGTCTGTACTGACCCGCCGTTCGACTCCACCATCGCCGCGGTCCTCGTCGTCATCCCGGTCGTAGCGCTGATAGCAGTGGTGGGTTTCGTAAAGCGCTACCTGAGCCAGACGAAGCTGTAGCCTTAAGTAAGGAGCCGCCGCCTTCCAGCATTCATGTCCACCTGGGATAAGGTCGTGATAGTCCTGACCATCGCGGCGTTCCTGGCTCTTGCGGGTTTCGCGTTCATGTCCACCTGGGGCTGCCAGCCCGGGAACATCCACCTGGCCGGCATGTGCTGAACTTCCGGCCCCATTAGACCCTAAGGGCTAGAATCGGCCTCTTCACAGTAGGAGGACCGCGAACTACGGGATATGCTTAAATCAACGACTTGCCTAAATGGTTGCGGGGATTCAGACGGCGGCAAGGGCTCCGTTGGGCTGCATGATTCTTGTCTTCGCCCGAGACTGCCCCATAGCCGACGAACAGGCCCACAACAACTACAGGAACCATTATCTCGCCAGAAGGCAAGTCAGCAGCGATGGATGGACCGGGTCGGAGATTCCAAGCTCGAAGCTGGCGCAGTGGTTTGGCGAGACCTCTCTGGGGCAGGGTTTCAACGACCTGTCCGAAGGCCTGTTCTTCCTCGGGCGGCTCTGGATCGCCTGGAGGGAGCTCAAGGACGAGAGCAAGCTGGACCCCGCGAAGCACTACGTCAAGATCGAACGAGTAGAAGGCTGCAGGTTCCCCGAGAGGCTGTTCCGTCGCCCGGGCTTCAGGGAGATGGTGAACGGGTTTGCGAAGTAACGATCTCCACCGGAAGAGAAGAGCCAATCGAGCAATAATCGTTCTTCTCACGATTCTGTTGGGGTTGTCCTTCACATTCGGAGCGGCCCCAGCGCATGCCACTTCCGGCGACAACCTGACCATCATCAGCAAGCACTGGGTCTCGCAGGGCGGCTGGCCGCTTTGGAACGACACCAGCTACAGCTTTCAGGGATTCCTGACCAATTCGACTGGCGGCCCGATTTCAGGCGCACAAATCCAACTCTACTGCACCCCCCCTACTTCCGGCTGTTCGCCTTACAATAATGGGGCTTTGGGTAACGCCGTGACAAATTCCAGCGGCGGCTACTACTTCCCTGGCGTGCCGCTCTTCGCAGGCCTGTACCATGCCTACACCGTCTATTGGAACGGGAGCGCGATTCTGGCGACCAGTCCGGTAGTCCCCATGGTCGCCCCAGGGCTTTCACTCTGGATAAGCCCGGCCACAGGCAGCACCCACTCTACCTTCACCTTCACCGGTCATCTGGTGGGTCTCAACGGTAGCATCAGTTATTCTGCGGTCTCCCTGTCATTCTACTACAAATCTTCTCTGACCGGGGCCAGTCACGTAATGACTGCCTTCGCCACCGCCGCGTCCGGTAATTACTCTGCCTCGATAACGGGGTTCGCCACCAGCCCAGGCTTCCCTGTGGGGAGCTATCTAGTCTGGGCCTTCCTGAACTACACCAACCCCAACCTGATAATGCAGAACAGCAACAGAGTGAACATGACGGTCACCGCCGCTGGTGACACCCTGACCCTCGGGGTGCTTCCCACTTCTGGGACTCCTGCGACGTTCTTCACGTTCTCAGGAGCATTGGAGGACGCTAACGGGAACCCGATCCAGAACGCGGTGGTCCAGCTCTACTGCCCGCTGGCTTCGTGCAATCCCCTGACGCAGGGGGTCATAGGCTCTGCGCTGACGGACGCGGCCGGAATCTACGTGATCCAGGACAACGGTTTCCCAGCCGGCAACTACACAGTCTACACGGTCGAAGTCATAATGAACTACACTGGTGGCGGCAACCACATAGGCGCGACAAGTCATTCGCTCCACTTCTCCGTGAGCGGTTCAGGGTCCAACGGCGGGAGCTACAGCCTCACGACCCTGAGCATGACTTCCAGTTCGACCTGCGTGAGCATAGGGGACGCCTTCACCCTGACCGCCTTCGTGAAGAACCTCACGACCGGACAGCCGATTTCGGGCATAAGCGTGGCTTTCAAGTACGCCCTCAATTCCTCCGCATACAAGAGCATAGGGTCGGCGGTCACGAAGTCGGACGGCTATGCCTCGATCAGCTTCACGTCAAGCTACAACGGGTCCTACATCTTCGCAGCGTCAGCGGTCATCGGCGGAAGCAGCTACACTTCGGCTGGGGTCCTGGTCCAGACTGGCAACGGCTGCACGGCTATTCCGACGAACTGCGGCTTCCTGGGGCTGGGTTGCGTCTTTGGTTCCATCCAGAACGCATTCTCTTCTGCCCAGAGCAGTTTCACCAACGCCGTCTGGGGCGGTCTGAGCGGGATAGCGAATTTCTTTGCGGGCATAATGAACCCGATGTACTGGCTGAACAAGCTGGGCTTCGGCTGGATCGTCAACGCCTTCGGCTACATGGTGGACGCCTTCATCATCTTCCTGAGCATAGTGATCGCTACCCTCCCCTATCTCGGGATCATCATCCTGATACTCAACCTGTTCTACGTGGTCCAGTTCGACTTCGAGGGGCTACTGGGGTTCTGGACCAACGCGTACCAGATAGTCGCCATGATAGCCGACGCGATCTTCAACTTCGTGCAGATAATCATAGACCTGATCCAGGCCCTAGAGAGCAGCGTCGGGGGCGGCGGCATCGGTGCGGTGGCGGCAGGAGCTTAGGACATGTCGGCCACAGCGGTCGTCCGGAAGCCCAAGAAGGTCAAGGCCCTCTACCTCGACAACGGGATCCTCAGGGTCCAGAAGGTCCTCGACCTGAACGACGTCCTGTTGGTCCCCAGGGGAAACAAGGTCCTTGCGTGGGCGAAGGGGCGGCCAATCATATCGAAGGTCAGGGGGTTACGCGGTTATACGTACATGGTCTGCCCGGAGGTGGCTTACACCCTGGACGAGTCAGCGATAGCCGAGATAGCGAGAAAAGGGAAGGCCTACCTGATGGGCATCTTCCTCGGCAAGCTGACCGAGCTGGGGAGGCAGTCGGACGGACTGGAGGACCTTGAAGCCGCCAAGCAGGAAAGGGCCGGGCTCGAGCAGCGGATAGCCGACGCAGAGAAGAGGGCCGGCGACATGGCAGCTGCGGCTTCGAAGCTGAGCGAAGAGAAGATAGCGGCAGAGGCGCGCGCGCAGGTGGAAGCGGAGGCGCGGCAGAGGGCAGAGGCGAAGGTGGAGTCGATGATGAAGGCACCTACTCCCGTAGAAACCTTACACACCGAAGTATCTACGAAGGTGCACACTCCAGTACCCGTCGAGAAGAGGTCGCATCACAAGACGCCCGACCGCCCCGGTGCCACTTTGCTCGCAGAGAAGAAAGGAGGCCGAAAGTGATGGACGGCGACCAGCTCAAGGCGCTGGAGAAGCTCCTGAAGGAGGAACGCGAGAAGAGGAAACAGGAGAAGAAGAACGAAGTGCCGGTGACGCTGGAAGAACCACAAAAGGAGACTCAGAAGCAACCGCCTCAGGTTCAACCACGAGCGGCGGACCCTGAAGCGCTCACCCCAGAGGTCGCGTCGAAAGTCCTCGAGAGCCTGAACCCCAGGGACGTCGAAGTCGCCGCAGACACGTTCAACCCCTCCGCCCTCTTCGAGGACAAGAGCCAGGCCGAATGGTTCGGCAACATCGTGGCCAACGTGGAGGCGGACGCCATCAAGGCCATGCACGCGGCGGCCAACAAGATACCGAGATGGGTCTGGATCCTCGTCCTGGCAGTGGGTGCCATGATAGGCTTCATAGCGGCCCTCTGGCTGATGGGAGGCCTCGCAGGGCATGCGACCAGCACGTCGGTCTCCACCCAGACCAGCGTCAGCATCAGCATACCGCCGCCGCCAGTGTTCACCACCACGACCAAAGCCGTGACGACTGCCGTGAAGACGACGACAACGACAGGCGGATAACAAATGTCAGGAATCCTCTCTGAGTTCAAGACGGTCGACAAATCCGTCGCCGACGGGCTCGACAAGCTGTCGTGGGTCGAGCCTGGGAAGATCGAGCAGTTCACCGACCTTACCTACACCGAGGTATGCAACATCACGTATCTGCTCACGGTGGCG
>Ga0208687_1000442_pt1 | contig 28632 bp, 27 predicted proteins | sample June2015DPH_6_10_FD_184695 | JGI IMG/M metagenome (GOLD analysis project Ga0208687, IMG submission 184695) | Peatland microbial communities from SPRUCE experiment site at the Marcell Experimental Forest, Minnesota, USA - June2015DPH_6_100... | ecosystem: Environmental > Terrestrial > Soil >...
GATCTCCTTGAGAGGCTTCTTGATTCCCGCCATCTTGTACGCAGTTCTGGCGGCGAACTTGCAGGCCCCGAAGTTGGTCAGCTCGGGGTAGGGTTCTCTGGGTTTCAGGGCGTGTTTCGGGTAGGATCGTGCCTCGCTGGGGAACATGCCATGAAAACCGGGGTTGTCGGGACGGTCTCCGGGCCTCATCATGTCACTTCCTAGACCGAGCCCTGTTATCCAAACTGGGGTGTCAGTGATTTTCCTCGCGTATTTCTGAGAGGCAAGAACTATTACACTTGCTCCTTCGCTGAGAAGGCAGCAATCAAGAACCTTCAGAGGCCATGCAATCAGACGAGATGACAGGACGTCATCGACAGTGATCTTCTTTCCTCCACACTCGATCGGCCACTGTGCGTAGGGGTTGTCGAGGCTATAGTTACGATTCTTCACAGCAATCATTGCAAGATCCTCCTCTGTCTCGCCGTAGAGGTACATATGACGAGCTTCCATTGCCGCGTAGTACCCAGTATAGTAGCCGCCAACGGGAAAGTCAAAATCGGTGTCGCTCGCCAGCGCTATGAATTCATTCGCTTTCGCCGATGGTACTTCTCCTTGCTTCTCGAAACCGCTCACCAAGCAGATTTCGGAGAGTCCTGATGCCACAATCGCCCAGGCGGTCCTAATTGCGGTGCCAGGTCCTGCTCCTCCGTTTTCAACCCTAAAAACGGGTTTTGGTGTCAACCCAAGGTAGTCGTGCGGGATCCATTGGAACGCAAGTTGTTGTTCGAAGTGATCGCTGAAGTAAGAACAGACATGGTTGTCAATGTCGCCGATCGACAGATTCGGGGTATCCTCAAGAGCCTCCTTCATGGCTTGGGCGACCATCTCCTCCTGGGTTTCATGTCTAGGTTTCTGATACCTAGAGATTCCACCTGCAACAACAGCTACTCTTCTCAAGAAATTTCACTAGGTGGGGGCCTGTTGTGCAATAAAACATTTCGTCTTTCCACTGCTTCGATAGAGAGTAGATCGGGTCGCGGAACTGGACGTCTATTCTTCAGTTGCTCCTATTACGCCTACAATCTCCAAGTGGTTGTCTTTGACTACGAGGCGGACAACTTCACGCGATTATTGGAGTATGGGATAATAACGTTCATTATTACGACTCTGGTATTCGGCAAGGTATTCAGGGATTTGAGGATTCACTCAGGATGACACAACCGTTAGCCAGTATTGTTTCGGCTGGAATTTCGAGATTTGGTGTTCGCGAAGGGTTGTACGGAAGGGAACTATTCGCCGAGGCCGCCAGGGAAGCTTTTGATAGCTGTCCCAATCTGAATCCGAAACGGGACATTCAAGCGCTTTTTGTAGGCATGATGAGCGACTCGTATGAACACCAGGCCCATGTCGCACCCCTCTTTCTAGATTGGGTCGGCCTGCTTCCCAAGCCTGCCTTTCGGACCGAAGGGGCGTGCGCGTCCTCCAGTGTGGCGATGAGAACCGCTTTGTTTGCGATAGTCTCTGGGATGTACGATGTCGTTCTTGTAGGCGGAGTTGAGAAGATGACGCATGTAAGCACAACGGGCGTAACTGAGATTTTGGCGATGGCATCAGACTTCCCATTTGAGCAATGGCACGGAATCTCCTTTCCCGGAATATTCGGCATGATGGCCGTTGACCACATGAACCGGTATGGGACAACGGAGGAGCAAATGGCTAAGGTTGCGGTGAAGAACCATGAGCATGGAGTGCTGAACCCAAAGGCACATTTCCAGAAGCGAATAACCGTCAGCGAAGTGCTCACGTCACGGCCCGTCGCTTGGCCGCTGAAGCTGTACGATTGCTGTCCTCGGTCGGATGGCGCTAGCTGCATCGTACTTACGTCACCAAAAATAGCTAAGAAATTTACCGATACGCCCGTGAACATAATTGGCTCAGGCCAAGCCCAAGACACACTCAGCCTATTTGAACGAGAGAACTTCAGCACCATGAAAGTCACAAAACTTGCTGCGCAGCAAGCTTACGAAATGGCCAAAGTCGGCCCTAAGGATATTGACGTCGCTGAACTGCATGATTGCTTTACAATAGCCGAAATCATCGCCTACGAAGACCTAGGCTTCTGCGACAAGGGGAAGGGAGGTAAACTCATCGATGAAGGAGCAACATACCTAGGCGGCAGGATTCCGTCGAACACTAGTGGAGGGCTCAAAGCCAAAGGCCATCCAGTGGGAGCGACCGGAACAGCCCAAGCATGCGAAATCTACTTACAACTAACTAACCAAGCAGGACGAAGACAGGTTGCCGGAGCTGAAATTGGGCTGACAGAGAACGTAGGCGGGTCTGCGTCAACCGGCATCGTCCACATTTACCAACGAGGAGATTGAAGGTGACAGGAAATACGGAATCAGCAGTGAAGGTGTCACCATCTGAAGCAACAGGCTTCATCTGCGATGATAATGGGGCCGTACTTCCCACGGTGGAGAACTTTTACAAGTTTTGTGGAGAAAGAAAACTCATGGGTGTCAAATGCATGGCTTGTGGAACGCTTCTTTGGCCCCCGCGTGGCATCTGCCCCAAATGCTTCTCTTACAAGGTCGAGTGGACCGAATTCAAAGGGAGAGGCAAGTTACTTACTTACACGATTATCCACTTCCCGCCAAGCCAATTCCAAGCCCTCGCTCCCTACGCTGTGGGCATAGTGAAATTGGGCGAAGGGCCCCAACTCCCCGGCATGATCAGAAACATCAAACTTGAAGATCTACACATTGGAATGGACCTTGAAGTTGATTTCGAAATCACGGTCCCTAAGGAATGGCCACGGTGGCCAAGGTACTTCTTCAAACCTGCACGCTAGGTTCAAACTCAACGCAGAGGTGAGATTATGCTTGTCATGATCAGCTTGGCACTCATAAGCTCTATTCCTATCGGAATTTCTATACGCCAAGAATATTAATCTTGGAATACGCTCCGAAGGCGTCGTCTGACATGTTGACGGAGAATTGGCCATGGTAGAAGCACAACTGACTGGGAGTTTCCCCCGCTCCGAGAAGCTCGTCGAGGCCACACGAGCCATAACGCGCGGGAAGATCCCGCAGGCCGAAGTAGATGCGATCTTCGACGAAGACCTTGCTTCTCTCGTCGACCTGCAACGCAGCTCTTCTTTGGATATTTTAGTCGACGGCCAGTTGAACTGGCAAGATTTGTTTAGACCCTTTTCTGGGGTGTTCGCGGGCGTCGAATTGGGGGGCCTAACCAGATGGTTCGACAACAACACATTCTACCGAAAACCCAATGTAATTCAGAGGGTAATTTACAAGGGGACGGATCTCGAACGATACTTCAGGCATGAACTGCTACCACGAAATTCCCGTAAGAAAGCCATCCTTCCCGGCCCATTTACATTCGCAGCATTTGCGCAGAACTCTGCTTACAAGTCACTCGCCGACCTCGCTGACGACCTTGCGCATTCTCTGAGAGAAGCTGCAAATGAATTACAGAAGCTAGGTTACACAGACTTTCAATTCAATGAGCCAGCACTAACCGCAGACGGAAGAAGCAAACGAGACCTTGAAGTCGCAAAGCACGCCTTTGAAGTTTGCGCGAAAGGCCTAGCCGCCCACACGACCCTACAAACATACTTTGGTGATGCAGGACCCGTGATTGATGAGTTGTTGGATTATCCAGTGAATTGTATCGGGTTGGACTTCTACGCCACCTCACTTGAATCCCTGGATAAACATGATTTCAACTTGGAATTAGCCTGCGGGTGCATTGATGGAAGAAACTCATTACTTGAAACAGCAAACGCATTGAGTAAGTTTGTCGCTGACGTGAATGAACGCCTCAGCCCAAAGAGTATAATTCTTGGCCCAAACTGCGACTTGGATTTTCTCCCCCAAAAAGTGGCGGAACGAAAAGTCCACCTGTTAGCGGAAACCAAGAGAGAGCTGGCAACATGAATGGCAAGCACAATATTTCCCGCGCAGGAAATTGGGAGCCTACCAAAGGCTCCGTGGTTAATTTCATACCTTCGCGGAAGGAAAATCGACCAATCTGACTCGGATCAACTATCAAAGTGGTCAAAAGCCACAGGCTTTGAAGGTGAAGCGCAGGTGAGAGATCTCTTGTCCCATGCCAAGACAGTTGAAGCGGAGGAACGTATCCGAGCGCTTGCTTCATTATTCGGTGTCAGATTTCTTGAGTCAGCTGGGCTGGAATACATTTATGATGGTGAAGCAAATCGAATCGAAATGTACGAGCATCCAGTTCGAAACTCTGAAGGGTTCGAATTCTATGGACACGTAAGATCCTTTGACAATAGGTATTATAGGAAAGCCGCATGCGTGCGCAAGCTGGGATTCCGTGAACCTTATCACCTGAAAGAATTCCTTTTTGTGAAGCAGCACGCGAAACGCAAAATCAAAGTCCCCGTCACCGGGCCTTACACGATAGCAGAGTGGTCGTTCAACGAGTATTATCAAAGGCATTACGCAGGAAAGTATTCTGATTTACGGAAACTCAAGATCGAGGCGAAGAGAGATTTTGTCCTCGACGTAGCTAAGGAGATCATTCGGCCGAATCTCCAAGCGCTTGTCGATGCGGGCGCGGAATGGATTCAAGTAGACGAACCTGCTCTGACAACTAAACCGGCAGAGGTCCCATTCTTCGTTGAATCATTCAATGTCTGTACGCAGGGAATTGAATGTAAATTCAGCCTGCATGTATGCTTCAGTGATTACAGCTTACTATACCCTCACATCATGGGAATGAAAAACTGTAGTCAACTCGCTTTGGAATTCGCAAACCGTAACGATGAGCATGGTGTTGCGTATGAACAACTCAAACTTCTCCCCGAGTATGGCGATAAACGTGAAGTCGGATTGGGTGTTGCGGACGTGCACGTGGATGAGATTGAGAGCCCAGAGCTTGTTAAAGAGCGGATTGAATATGCCACGAAGATTCTTGGAGACGCGGAGAAAATCTATGTAAATCCTGATTGTGGCTTACGCACACGGTCGTGGGATGTGGCATTTGCAAAGCTCTCCAACATTGTAAAAGGAGCCGCTTTGGCCAGGCAAACGGTCTCCTGACCAAGGAATATTCGAACTGTTTAGGAATGAAAGGTTCCAACGCGAGGTAACGAACCGATTTGCAGCACAACTGTCCTTCCAAAACGCCGATCAAGACCAGGTTCGCACAAGGGTGAGGTCCACGAGGATAATTGAAATTCTGAAAAACAATTGGCCTATGTTCTCGCTAGAGTTTTTTCCACCTAAAACAGAGGAAGGAATGACTGAGCTTTTTGAAACATTGAAGGAAGCCAGGAAACTACGGCCCGGATTCATCTCTGTCACTTACGGAGCCGGCGGCGAGACGCGGGACAAGACAATTGAGATAGTCAAAAGGGCGAAGAGAGAAATTGGTTTGGAGAGTATGGCACATCTAACCTGCGTTGGCCACTCAAAGCAGGAAATCAAAGGACTCCTCGACGAAATAACAAGCTCAGGGATTGATAACGTGGTTGCGCTTCGTGGAGATCCCCCAAAAGGTGAAGCAAGGTTCGTGGCCAACCCGTTTGGATTTAGATACGCGAGCGAATTGACTGCGTTCATCCGTCGTTCGTACCCCCTATGCATCGCTGTTGCTGGTTATCCTGAAGGTCATATCGAATCGACGGACAAAGAAACGGATTGGAACCATCTCCGAGAGAAAGTGGAAGCTGGAGCAGATTTCATCATTACGCAGCTATTCTTTGATAACGGCCATTTCTTTGATTTTGAGAGTAGGATGCGAGAAAAAAACGTAAAGGTGCCTATAATCCCCGGCATCATGCCGATTACAAATTACAATCAAATTCTACGCTTCACCCGCATATGTGGAGCAACGATTCCCGACGAGCTGATAAACGACCTTGAACCAATTCAGAACAACCTAGACGCGGTCCACCGCTATGGCGTTAAGCATGCCATTCAGCAGTGCAGAGAGCTTCTTGATCATGGAGTCCCGGGAATCCACTTTTACACATTGAATAAGTCCAAGGCCACCGGGGAAATAATCAGAAGTTTAAGAGGCTAGCATCAGCGGCCAAGTGTTTGCGTCTCAACCCACAACCAATAACAGCGAGTCCTTCTTGACCGCGTCTCCTTCTCGAACGTGAATCGTTTTGACCAGCCCACCCATTGGAGAGGTTAACTCGTTCTGCATTTTCATGGCCTCCAAGAGCAAGAGTGGTGTTCCAGTCTCTACAGCCTCCCCTTCCTTGACTAGAATGCTTGTTATTCGGCCAGGCATGGGCGCCCTAATGCTCCCACTTACGCGTCCTTCGCCTAGGTCATGTGATGCAAACGTATAACCGCCAGCCCCAATGACGCGAACCGCAGCTTGGAATGCTGCTCCGCCAAGCCAGACATCTACTGTGTCGGCGGGCAGAACTCTGGTTCTGGCACGGATTGAATCATCGCCTGATTGGACTAGCCAAGTTGAAATCTCTTGGTTGGCCAACGATTCGACGTTGAAAGTCTCGTCGTCAATTGTTACCTTGAAGTCGTGCTCTCCAGTTTGCTCGACTGCAACAGTGTATGCCTTTTCGTTGAGTTGGATCCTGTATGCGTGCATTTTAGCAATCTCACCCGCTGTGGCCGAGCATATGGTGCACCCGCGCCCAAGTGCGCCATTTTGATTTCTCATTCGCTTCATGCGCGGGGGCACGTGCTCTCATTCCTATTCTGCTCATGGCTGCAGCTACAACCGCGAATTTCTCTAACCTTAGTAGGTTCAATTTCAATTGCGGCAGGATGCTGTTAAGATAAGTTGTGTCGAAGTCTCCCTGGATGAAACCCCTATCGCGCATCAGAAGCCTGTGCATTGGTATCGTGGTCGGCACCCCAGCGATCTCAATTTCGTCTAGAGCGACTTTCATGCGTTGGATTGCTTCTTCGCGATCTCTACCACGAGTGGCCAGTTTCGCAACCATTGAATCATAGTATTCGGGAATCGTGTAACCTGAGAATAGGGCTGAATCAACACGAACACCCGGCCCCCCAGGCGGCTGATAGTGAATTACGGTGCCCGGTGAGGGAGCGAAATTTCGTGGATCCTCAGCGTTTATTCGGCAATTAATCGCCCACCCGTCAATGTGAATTTCATTCTGGGAGAGTTCGAGTGTTGACGTAGTTGCAAGCTTCAATTGCTCTTCTACGAGGTCGATGTTAGTCGTCATCTCGGTTACGAGATGTTCGACTTGAAGTCGTTTGTTGACCTCAAGGAAATAGAATCTTCCGGACTTGTCAAGTAGAAACTCCACAGTACCTGCATTTGTGTATCCGGCAGCTGATAATCCCTTCTTAGTCGCCTCGTTTAACTGGTGCCTGAGGTCTTCGTTTACTGCAACAGAAGGCGCCTCTTCTAGGAGTTTCTGGTGCCTACGCTGTATGCTGCATTCGCGTTCGCCTAGGCTGACGACTTTCCCATGTTTATCGCATACTGCTTGGATCTCAACATGGCGGGGGCTGACAAGCCTTTTCTCAATGTAGATATCTCCCCTTCCAAAAGCTGAGAGCGATTCAAGTCTTGTCACTCTAAAGAATCGTCGGGTTTCATCATTGTTTTTTGCAATTCTCATACCCCTGCCACCGCCGCCGTAGACTGCTTTCAAAATGACGGGATACCCGATCCTCTCGGCGACGCTTGCCGCCTCTTCCTCGTCGTTCACTATTCTGTCGGAACCGGGGATTATGGGGACTCCGGCTTGGTGCATAGTGTCTCTCGCTGATAATTTGTTTCCAAGTTTTTCCAGCGAGTTGCTTGATGGACCGATGAAGTTGATGTTGTTCTCTTCGCAGGCTTTGACGAAAGAACTCTCTTCAGACAAGAAGCCATACCCTGGGTGAACGGCATCGCAACCCGTTTTGATGGCAGCCTGCACAAGCTTTTCGATATTCAAGTAGCTCTCCGCAGGTGTCGCCCCTCCCAGAGCATACCTCTCATCAGCGTAACGAAGAGGTAGTGAGTCTCGGTCCGGGTCTGAGTACACCTGAACAGTGCGAACGCCGAGCTTGCGGCACGTTCTGATGATTCTGAGGGCTATCTCGCCCCGATTGGCAATGAGTAATTTCATCTTCAATGGTCAGGCCACCTGACGGAGTCTATAGGCTAGTATGTAATCACACCAAGGTTTTTTGAACTAAAGCGGAGGGTTACCGTGTTTCTTGGGGGGTCTAAGCTCACGCTTGTTCAGGGACGCTTCTAATGCTCGAATGAGCCGGGGCGTGTTTCTTGCGGTTCAATTACGTCATCTATGTAACCACGTTCCGCGGCGATGTATGGATTCGCAAACCTGTCACGATAATCCTCGAGCAACCTGTTGATCAGCCTTGGGTCTGCGTCATCCGCAATCTTCTTTCTGTAGATAATTTTGATGGCACCTTCAGGACCCATGACCGCTATCTCTGCAGTCGGCCAAGCGAAGTTGAAGTCTGCTCGAATGTGTTTGCTTCCGAGAACGTCATACGCACCTCCATAGGCTTTGCGTATTATGACCGTGAGTTTAGGAACTGTGGCTTCACAGTAGGCGAAGAGTAGTTTAGCCCCGTTCTTGATGACGCCTGAGTGTTCTTGATCGATGCCCGGAAGGAAGCCTGGGACATCAACAAAAGTAAGAATTGGAATGTTGAATGAGTCACAGAACCGGATGAATCGAGCTGCCTTCATGGAGGATTTGTTATCTAACGCTCCGGCATAGTGCTTAGGCTGGTTCGCAACCACGCCAACGCTCCGGCCGTCCAAGCGACCGAACCCTACCACGATGTTCTGTGCCCACAAAGCTTGCACTTCTAAGAATGTTCCTAGATCGATCACCCTCTGAACAACCTCTTTTATGTCGTATGGGCGGTCCCGGTCTGATGGGACAATAGAGGTGAGTTCGCGGTCCATCCTGTTCGGGTCATCGCCTGTCTTAATGATAGGTGGGTCTTCGAGGTTATTTTGTGGTAGGTAGGAGAGCACTGCTTTGATCATTTGTATTGCGGCAGATTCATCTGCGGCAAAGAAATGTGAAACGCCGGAGATTTGACTGTGGGCAGATGCTCCTCCGAGGGCCTCGAAAGTAACATCTTCGTTGAGTACAGACTTGACAACATCGGGTCCTGTGACAAACATGTAGCTGCTTTTGTCGACCATGATCACAAAGTCGGTAAGTGCTGGAGAATACACAGCCCCTCCCGCGCATGGACCCATTATGGCCGAGATTTGGGGAACGACGCCGCTGGCCAGAACATTTCGGTAGAATATCTCTGCATACCCCCCAAGACTTACCACACCCTCCTGAATCCGCGCTCCGCCAGAATCGTTCAATCCGATTATAGGAACACCGACCTTCATCGCGCTGTCCATGACCTTGCAAACTTTCATTGCAAAAGTTTCTCCGAGGGAACCTCCAAATACCGTGAAGTCATGAGCAAACACGTAGACGGGACGGCCGTCTATTGTACCATGACCCGTAACAACGCCGTCGCCTAGAATCCGACGGTCCTCTCCTCCAGGGGTGACGTTTGGTGTCATGGCGAATCGGTCCAGTTCAACGAAACTTTCTGAATCTAGCAGTAAGCCTATTCTTTCGCGAGCAGTGAGTTTGCCCTTCGCATGTTGATCATCCACCCGCTCCTTCCCACCTCCGAGTGCTGCCTTTTCCCTGAGTTCGTGCAGGTGGTCAATTTTTTTCTTAATGTTCGATTCGGGTTCTTTCAATCTCTGTCGACCAGGTTGGTTAAGGAGTCTTTATTCAGCCGGGTCATCGCTTATTAGCCTGTGGCAGAGTCCACGCCGAACTACCCTGAATGGCTTATGCGCGAACTTAAGCGCCTAGGTATTCCACGAATACTACTGAACCGGTTTCGAGATGAACAAGCTTTCCCTCTGGTGTTGCGACACGAACGCTTGTCAATGAATCGTAATCCTGGAATACTCCAAGAACCTTTTGATTCTCAGTTTCGATTTTCATTTTCCTTCCACGCGAGCAATCTAGTTTGCGCAATGATTCCATCAACTCATCTTCACGGTTGCTGTTCGCCATCTCGTAAATATATTCGAGTTCCAGAAGCAGCGAGCAAACCAATTCCTCCCTGTCTACAGGTGAACCCAGTTGATCAAGAAGCGTTGTCAAAGTAAGAGTCACTACGTTGAGAGCATTTGAATGGAAATTTGCGTCAATCCCAAGGCCTAGAAGTGCATACAGCATTTCATTCCCCTTGAATTTCGTTTGAGCTAGGATTCCTGCAATCTTGCGCTGAGCTATGACAACATCATTAGGCCACCGAACGTTCGCTTGTGTGTTGAGGCTTGAGTTGATAGCTTTGGCAACGGCTATGGCACCGATTAGAGGGAGCCCGTCTAAGAGGTCAACGCGAATCGGTGGCCGGAGAACGAGGGTCATCCAGATTCCGCCCCTCGGTGATGCCCAAGTTCTGCCCAAGCGCCCCCGCCCTTGCGTTTGCTCTTCCGCTAATACCACGTAGCCGTGAGGGGCCCCAAAGCTAGCCAGTTGAGCTGCTATGTCATTTGTTGAAGTGCACGAGTCTAAGATTTGTATTGTCCGACCAAATTCGCGAGTTCGTAATTCACTGAGAATGGTGTGAAGGTTGAAGTTTCGTCGTGGGATAGTTTCCAATTGACGCCTCTCCGTGCTTCTAGGTAGTTGGAAATATGTTGTAACCTAGCGTCAGACGGTCGGCTAGAAAAGAAAACGGATGGCTTACCGTAGTCTAGTCTTTCTTTTTCCTGCTTCGACTTCTACTGGGCGTACTTCTACTGGGCGTCTCTTTTGCGATTGGGGTAGGTTCAGTCTCAAGTGGGGCTGGTGGAGGCGTAGTCAGCATTGTCCATCCAATCCAGGCAGATATGACCAGAACTAGGAGGACGAATAGTAGCACTGGTATTCCGATGGTCCATTGCTGCCAGGCGGCCGGAAGTCCAATGTATGGAGCGAAGAAGGCTGCCAAGTAACCAATGGCCACAACAACTGATATTATGAAGATCACGAAGCCGTAGCCCTGATCCTTACTCATCGAGATTCACATGCAAGTCGCAACTACTCGCCGAACCAAATATAAGCTTTGATAAATCCACGCTTCAGTTGAGTTGCTTGTAACCTGGCCTTTGAGTCACCCTAACCGGAAGCTTCAACGGAATCGCGGGGTACCCTGCGGTTGAAGAGGCAATTTCCTTCTGCAGGTCAGGGAGTTGAGTATTGTATTGTTTTCCATCCGCACGGCGGCGAATTGCAACGGTACCTCCGTCGACCTCACGCTTGCCTACTACTCCGATGTAGGGGACCCAGCTCAGTTCCGCATCGCGCACACGTTTATCCATACTTTCGTCTCGGTCATCCACGTCGGCTCTGATGTTCGATGATGCCAATTGGTCGATGAGTTTGATGGCATAATCAACGAACTCAGGTTTGACGGGAATGAGGCGGACTTGGGTTGGCGACAACCACAGTGGCAGGCTCGGTTTGCCACCTTGTCTTTCGATTCTCGCACATTGGTCCAAGACTGTGAAAAGGTAGCGCTCAATCGAGCCAATAATTGCAGTGTGAATTATGGGCGGAAATTCTTTGACACCATTCTCATCGACATACGAGATGCCAAAACGCTTTGCATTGCCTATGTCTATTTGAAAGGTCGCTATCTCCCTGGGCCTCTCAAGCTCGTCGATTATATGGTACTCGATGTTGAGAACCCAGTAGTATATGCCCTCAGGAACAAAGTTGAGGAGGACTGCCTTTCCTTCACGCTTCACCAGCTTCATTACGTAATCTTTGTGTGCGTCAAGGAAGCTTTGGGTTATGTTATACACCGATACGTAGTCCCTGCCTACTTTTCCGATTTCTTGGTAGATTTTATCGTGTAACTTGAGCGTGACGCTCTTTGCGTCCTCGATATCCTTACAGTAAATGTGGCAGTCGGGCATGTGCAGTTTTCTGAGCCTGAACATAAGGAGCAATTCTCCGCTTTGCTCGAGGCGGTATGAGTCTGCCACCTCGAACGTGCCGAACGGTAAGTGTCTGTAGCTAAGGGTCCAATTCCTGACGGCTGCAAATTGCTGATGGCATGCAGCGTACCTCATTACGAGACTCTTGTTCTCCACCTCAAGCCTGTAGAGCCTAGAGCCGAACAAATCTGCGTGCTCTTTAACCGCCGGGACAGCGAGGTCGAACATGTTCGTGCCTTTGACTTGGAGAATCGGTAGTCCAACAGAATTGACTGCGGTCCAAGAATACTCACTGACGAGGTCGAAGAGCATTACCCCGTCAGGGCTGTAACGCATGTGGCCTACATCGGAGAGGTTCTCCCACTCGATTCCAAACTTTTTGCAGTATTCGAGGAAGTGGGGTTCTCCGCCGGGCAACCCTCTCTTGAGGGCTTCTTTTTCGACAAGGATCCGGAACTCCTCTTCGCCGGGCTTGTAGGTGTACTCCTCGGGTTCGTAGAGGTTGCCGTCCAGTGCCAGAACCTTATAGTAAGTCCGAATAGGTGCAGGCTCTGCCTTAGCCTGGTCAGACCTTATTGTTCGGGACAATTCGGATAGAGGATGGCCTAGACAGTGAAGGCTAAAGCTCTTGTAGTATCCGAAGGGACTGCGGTGAACCTCGAAGTTCATTTCCTTCAGGGATTCGCTGCATTGTTGCAGAATTGAGATCGCGACGGTAGCGGAAGCGAGACTGCTTGAGAGGTGGGCGTAAGGGTAAACTAGGATGCGGTTCGTCTTTACGGACCTTGCCACTTCAGCGATTGATTCGGTTGCTTTCCTGACAACCTCAGCGGGATTCTGTTCATCTTCCTTCTCGATGGTTGAAAAGGCCACAAGAACGTTCTCAAACTTGCCAGCTTGGTTGTCCTCTAGAGGTTCAGGGGTTTTGACGGCGGTTTGGCGGACTTCGTACTCAAATGAATCGCAGTGAAGCAGTAAGAGTCTCATGGGATCCCACACTCATCAAAATATGATGCATTCAGTCTGTTTGATAAAGTTGCATTAGGTTGAGAATCGCCACTTATCGAGTTGACGGTCTTTGCGTGTGAGCTTCTTAAATTCCCGATAATGGGTCTTGCACAGATAAGCCCTACGCGCACTTCCAATGTTAAGTCCACTATGCGAAACCTTCTCGGTAGATATTGATCGCATAGCTTGGTCAGCACAACCAACGACAGCACACTTCTGCCCTTTGGCCACTTTGCCCATTGAAACCATTCCAAGAAGAAGAGGCGCGCTTGAAAAACTTGATTTTTCCCGACTAGATTCAAGATTCCGCCGGACTCGTATCAATGCCGGAGTAAACAAAGCAATCTTGAGCACTAACGCAGGAGTGCTACCTGCTCCGGGACAGCCCATCTAACACCCTGACCAAGTGGCTTGCTTTCTCCAACTTAACGGAGATAAAGTACTCCTGATACACCGCGCAAATTGGTGAGGTCCAGTGGTAGGAAAAAGCTTTAGCGCGCGTAATCCGGTAATTAATCGATTCTGTAGGAGCGGGGTAGTTTCGACTGAGTCAGTGCTCTGCCCATTTTGCGGAAAAGGGCCCATACAGCTAGACACCAGAGTATGTGATAAATGCGGAAAAGATCTCTCGAATTTCTGGAGAACCTTCAAATTTCTGGAAAACAAGTCATTACTTCGAAAGCCTGCCCACCAAACGCCCTCCAACGAACAAAAAAAGATTGATACCTCTCTCACGGTACGAACGATAAGTCTCGAAACAAGGACCTCTGCGGTGCCGCTAGGTCGACCGGACGCAATCGCATCTGGAACAGATGCGGACTCAACCATACTAACTGGAAAAGAGGCTCTGTCTTCGTCGTCCCGGGGTGTTGCTGGCGTGGAGCAAGCAACCATTCTGATCGTAGACGACGATGAGATCATCCGGGAAACTCTTGGAGAAGTCTTGGGGTCCAAAGGCTACTTGATTGAAACAGCTGAGACGGCGAAAGAAGCAATGGAGAAATCGAGGACCAGAACGTTCAACCTCGCCCTGTTAGATATCAAGCTCCCTGATATGGAAGGCACAGAACTCTTGAAGAAGATGCACACCGTCACACCCAAAATGATGAAAGTCATGATGACATCCCACGGTACGCTGAAGAACGCGATGGATTCCCTGAACTTTGGCGCAGACGCATACCTTCTGAAACCAATCAACGAGAAAGAGCTAATCAAAACGGTGGAAGAGAAGGTTAGGGAACAATATGTGGCTGAATCGATGAGCGAGGACGAAGTTGCAAAATGGATTCACACGAGGTTACAGAAGCTGAAAACATTCTAGCGGCTGTGAATCAGGTGATTAAGCAGACGAGCTTTTCAGAAACCCCTCACTCGAACTCCTCGCAGTTTCTGTTCGGGGCACGCACAAACCAGATTCTCGACACAAAGCATAGATGATACGAGACGACCAGCAATTACTCGGTTGGAACCCGCAGATGGAAAGTTCCACTCCGTCAGAAGACAGGAAAAATGAACTAACGCAAAGGATCTTGAAGTTCTGGGAACGATACAAGCAGCTCTGCATGGAACGCCTGAGCGTAATCGAAGAGGCACGTACAGCTGCCACATCAACCGCCTTAGATGATGAGGTCCGAGGCAAGGCAGAATCAGCAGCGCATAAGCTCGCGGGTGTTCTGGGCACTATCGGCCTTCCAGAAGGCTCAAGGATAGCAAGTGAGATAGAGGCACTTCTTCAGCCTGGAAGCACTTTTGCTCCCGGGCAGCTCCTGCGTCTTTCCGAACTGGTTACTGCCCTGCGTTCTCAGCTGACTCGCGGACCTACTGCTCACGATGATGGTTCAGAGACCCACTGACACGCTTTCGTCAACAAGCCTTTTGTCACAGAATTGCTGCGATTTGGCTTCCCAGCGTCAGGGGATCGAATGGCTTTGCAATGACGCCCCTCACACCTAAGTCTGCATATCTCTTTCTGTCGGCCGCCTGCACCTTCGCTGTGAACATAATCACGGGGATTTGCTTGGTCGATGGGTCGGTCTGCAGTTTCTGGAATGTTGCCGCTCCGTCCATTCCCGGCATCATTGCATCCAGAAGAATTGCGTCAGGTCTCTCTTGCCTAGCCTTTACAATGCCGTCGTCACCGGATTCGGCAGTGAGAACCTGCCAGCCCGAAACCATCTCGAGACTCATCTGCGCAACTTCTCGAATGTCCGATTCATCATCGATTATCAGGATTCTCTTAGCTGACACTGATCTCACCCCTGTTTTCGAAAACATGCTTCATGAATTGGACGACCTTCTCTTCGAATTGTTCTGGTGGAATACGGCTCTTCGTGAAGAAGAGAGTTTCGCCCAGCCTCAGGTTCTCCCGCTGCCGCTTGTCGAGTTCTTTCACAGTATAGACGACCAAAGGGACCGAGCGGAGAATGTTGTCTTTGCGTAGACCTTCAACCACCATTGAGCCATCCATATCCGGGAGAATCAAGTCCAATACTATCAGGTCGGGTTGAACCTGTTTGCTGAGCGCTATGCCCCTTCCCCCTGTTAGTGCAATGTGAGGCTGAATGTCGTGTCGTTCCAGCATCGCTGCTAGTATGTTGGCTAGGTCAGAATCGTCTTCTATGATCAAGACCTTACGTGTGCTTGGTGCTCCGGCGGTTGCTTCATGCTGAAGCGGGGCTTCTTCTAGAGGTAGTGGAATTGTGATAAGGAACGTGCTTCCTTTCCCGACGCTGCTATCAACCCAAATCTTGCCATTGTGCTGTTCGATGATGCTTCGCGAAATTGAGAGGCCTAGTCCTGAACCGCCTTTCTCTCTTGCGTCTGAGCTATCGAGTTGCTGGAAACGTGCAAAGAGCAATCCGAGTTTGTCAGGGGGGATCCCCCGTCCTTCGTCTTGGACTTTGAAAAGCATTTGGTTCTCTTTACGTTCAGCGGTCACCCATATCGTGCCGCCCTTCGGTGAGAACTTGATGGCGTTGCTTATGAGATTCGTGAGCGCCTGAACGATTCGATCTGGATCAACCCACAGCTCAGCATCCTGGCTCTCAACAGACAAGGAGATCCCTGCCTTCTCAGCCATTGGCTTCATAACATCCGAAGCCTGCCTAACTAGCTGTGCAGTACTGCATTGTTTCTTCTCCATCGGGGTCTTGCCAGAGGCCAATCTTTCACTGTCGAGAATATCGTTTATGAGCCGTACCAATCTATCGGTGTTAGTGACGGCGATATCGAGTATGCGTTCACCTTTTTCAGGCAACGTGCCAAATACACCGCTGGTCAATAGGCCTAGTGAAGCCCGAATGGACGTCAGCGGCGTACGCAATTCGTGACTTACCACCGAAACAAATTCGTCCTTCAATCGTTCCACCTGCTTGCGTTCAGTGATGTCGTGTCCGATTGCGATGGTCCCGATCGCTTTGCCATCCTGGTCAGTCAGGGCGCGTTCGTTCCAGGATATGGTCTTAGTCTGTCCGTCTTTTCGCTTGATCCTTGTCTCAGTATCAACGTCGGTCCTGCCGCTTTGCAGTACGTCCGTGACGGTTTCCGTGATTTTCTTTCGGTATTCCCGATCGGGGTAGAGCCACTCCCATACTTTGTCGTGTCCCAGGACTTCTTCTCGGGAATAGCCGCTCATAGTTTCCGCAGCTTTGTTCCAGACTAGGACGTTCTGTTCGTTATCGAGCACGTCAAGCCAAACGTACGCATTCTCTATGACGCTTCCCAAGAATTGACTAGACCTTGAAAGCTCCTCCTCCATACGCTTGCGTTCGGTCAGATCTGTGAGTGTACCTTCGTAGTATTGGATGGCGCCTCGCTCGTCGCGCACGACGTGAGCGTTATCCAGTACCGTTAGTTCTTCACCATCTTTGCACTTGAGAACCAGCTCCGCGTTACGTATTTCTCCTCGCGTTCGGATCCTTTCCATCCACGTCTTTCTATCTTCAGAGTTCACGTAGAGATCGCGTTCAACATTGAGGGCTAGAAGTTCCTTCTCAGAGTCGTAGCCCAAAAGCCGTACTATTGCAGGGTTGGCTGTCACGAGTTTGCCTTCGAGGCTTGTTTGGTAGATTCCTTGAGGTATTTTCTCAAAGAGCGTCCGATATTTCCTCTCGGAGTTCCGCACCGCCTCTTCCATCTGCTTACGTTGAGTAATGTCTCTGGCTACACCGGTGACAGCATATACTTTGCCTCTATCGTCTAGCAGAGGTTCAAGTCTGGTGTTGATCCAGAGCTCGTTTCCTGCAAACGTGATCTTTTCATCAATGTTCCGGTTCTTTCCTGTCCGTAGCACCGCTCTCACGTTCTCCGAGAACATTGTCGCAATTTCTTTCGGGTAAACGTCAAAGAGAGACTTGCCCAGGACCTGTTCAACTGTTTTTCCAAGCATTCTTGTGGCGGCCGGGTTTATGGACATAATCTCTTCCTTCTCGCCAACCATGAAAATGAGATCAGCTGTGTTTTCAACGAGAGCTCTATACTTTGCCTCAGACAGCTGTAGTGCCTCTTCCACCTGCTTGCGTTCAGTGATGTCCTGAAAGGTGCCACCTACTTTCACAATTCTACCGTTCTCACGGTATCCCTTGCCGATTGCGTGAACCCAACGATGATTTCCTTTGGCTGTATTGAATCGTAGTTCTAGGTCGTATGGCTCCCCGGTCGCTATGGCCTTCTGCACAGCCTCTCGAATCACCGCCCTATCTTCCGGAGCGTAGAAGTCAATGCTTTTCTCCACAGTCGGTTCATAGTCCAAGTTGACTTCGTGGATGCGAAAAACCTCATCAGTCCATCTCTGCTTCAAAGTATCCACATCAAACTCCCAACCACCCACCTTAGCCATCCTCCCGGTCTCTAGCAAGAGCATGTGACTTCTTCTCAGCTCATCCTCGACATGCTTGCGTTCGGTTATATCTCGAGCGATCGTTGAAGCACCAATGATTGCACCGGTGGGATCTTGGATTGGGGAGACTGTCAAAGAAACTTCTACGATTTTGCCGTCTTTTCGCACGCGTATGGTCTCGTAATGTTGGACGCGCTCTCCTCTCTTAATTCTGTCAAGTATTTGCGCCAACTCGTCCGCACGATTGGGTGGGACGAGAATGGAGATGGGTCTACCCTTTGTTTCCTCGGCAGAGTAACCGTATAATTTCTCGGCTCCCCGGTTCCAGCTTGTTATGACGCCGTCTAATGTCTTGCCGACGATGGCGTCATCCGACGATTCGACAATTGCAGCCAGATTGGAGGTTATTTCATTTGACTGCTTGCTTTCGGTAATGTCGAGTGTGGTGAGGACGGGCCCACTCTCCTGTGTCATGTCATCAGGGTGAGGCTTCTCGGCAATTCGCCGAAAACGTTGCTCGCTCTCCCGCGGTGCAACATCTGTTTTCATGATAGCTTCATGACCTGACATTGTACCTTCATGCTTGCATCTTGCCGTACAGGTGAGATAGGCCGTGTTCAGTTTTCTCCCAGTAGAATGGTTTTGTCACTAGCTGTACTACGCCTCTCCAGTCCCCGATACTTATCAGAATCCAGTAGAGTGGAATGATGAAAGCCAAGGGGATAGATGTGTAGTTCTTCTTCATGACGTAGGGTCCCATGTGTAAGAGCATGAAGACGCCATTCCCAATGATCAAATTGAAAATGCAGACGTACACTAATGGATAGAAGAATAGGAAGTTGAACATGCCAGGACTCAACAGCGCCAGTAGTGTAACTGCCCACAATAACGGGTTAACCAGTGGGAGGAATATGTTTCCGCCGAAGGTCAGCTGGAAGTAGAAGAACTGTTTCCACCCCATCTCCCGCAACAGTGTTCGTGGGTGCCTCATGTGAACCAAGTAGGTCTGCACATGTCCTTTGTTCCATCTCGACCTTTGCCGGATCCAGCTCCCAAGATTGCTGTTCGCCTCCTCGAAGGTGTACGAGTTGAGCATAGCTGTCTTCAATTTCTTTCTGGAAATCCTGAGGCCCAGATCGGCGTCCTCAGTGACATTGTATGGGTCCCAGCCCCCAATCTCGCGTAATTTCCTAGTTCTGAAGTGGTTGCTGGTGCCGCCTAGGGGGAGGGGTGCGCCCACATGATCCAGCCCGTCCAAGTAGTAGTCATACCAGAACGAGTATTCCAAGGAGAACCATCTGGTTAGCAGATTCTCTTTCGGATTGTAGAAGTTCAAGCGGGACTGAAGGCAGACAACATCCTCTCCGGCGCGGGAGAACGCTATGGCGGCTTTCTTCAACTGATCAGGTTCAGGGTCGTCCTCAGCATCAAATACGACACAGTACTCCCCCTTCGCTCTTAGTAATCCATAGTTACAGGCCCTCGGCTTCGTTTTGATCTCGGCGTCAGGCACGACGACTGCGTCGAAGATTTTTAGTGAGTCTAAATACTGCGCCGTGAGTCCGTCGAGGTTGTCCTTCGATTGCACAACATTGCCGGCCGGATCAACGAAGTTCTCGAGCGCCGCTACTGTGTTTGCATCTCCATCTGTCACTCTCATCGAGGATTCCAGTCTATTCATGCCGATCGCTTTAGTCCTCCACTTGGCTGAGATGATGGACGGAATCACGGTTTTTGGCTTGCCGAAGAGCCCAATCCTCTCCGCTTCGTTGATTGTCTCCGTGTCCTCCTCTTCCATCAGAATCTTGACGTCTAATTTTTCGTGTGGGTAATCGATCTTGTACACGTTCTCAATTATGTGTGATAGAACCTTCGCTTCATGGTAGATCGGAATCAAGATCGTGTAGACCGGAAGCTCATCCTCATTCAGTTCTTTCAGGTCTTCCTCGGATACCCGTACCGATCTTCTGGACCCTCTGAATCCTCTAAACGAGATGTAAAACTTGATTGGACTGATACCGAAGTAGAGCAGGTTTATGGCAGCGAATAGCACGATAAATGAGAGCGGATAATTCACCGCAAAGAGCACGCCAAGGAAGAGTGCAAGTCCGATGATCAGCCCTTTCTGCCAAGGATAAAGGACACGATATGCAGATTCGTCTGGATTACGATATCGAAGGTCACGTAACGCCCTATGCTTGTGGATTTCGCGGTATCCTTTCCCGGCAGCATGCTCAATCCCAGCAATCGAACTGACGCACACTTCCACTTTCGCATGAAGGAGTTCCTCCAGCATCGTGAGGAATCCTTCGTTTAGAGGATTCGCGGTAGCGATCGTCATTGTCCCCTCTGACAGGCGCAAGGGCAAAGCCAGATTCTCGACCAACACTTCGTACGGGAGAGTTGCCGTCAGCTCAGAATTTTCTTCCAGGTCATGGTCCTTAATGAATGGAACACCCAGCTCGCTTGCAAGTTCGGCAAAGAAGTCTTCGTTCACGTTGATTTTGCGTGCCTGCAGAGCAAATATGAGGTTCTGTTCATTCACTTTGGGGTTATCTAGAAAACTCAGATCTTCGTTGCAGTAGCTCCTCAGCTTCTCAACTAGCCAGCGCTTACTGACTGTCCGGACGTGGGTCGGGGCGATTTGCAAGTTCATTCAAGCCTTTCTCTGTGAGCGGCGCCGCGTCCCTCGTTTGCTCTTGCTGACAATTGCATTCTCTCAGAAAGCAAGGGCGGTAATTTCAGTTCCATGATCGCATTTGTCCCGAGTTCGGGGATGTCGGTCTCATCGTCGAATGGAACTACCTTCACTTTGCCAGGTTTCACCAGCCACTTAACTTTGCGGGATAAGTCGCTTCTCACCAGCAGAACGGCGGTTATGTTTGAGTCCTTGGTTTTCTTCATGGTCTGCATGACTCTGTATTGCCATTCATCCTTTCTGAGCACGAAGTCAACGATGATTGGTGGAATCCCAGGCAGGAAGAGTGGAGCGCTGTGAGAATTGGCGTCTGTTCCTTTCTCGCATAATGAATCTTGTGAAGTCATTGTTGCTTCGCCCACATTATTAGCTGTCCAAGGGTCGGTTTTTCTTCATCTACCGCTTGGGCTTCCGTTGGCTGCGCGGTCTTGGTGGGTAAGCTTTTGATTTTCCGGCATATCTCACAGTAGAGAACATCATCGTTCATGATGCTCCTTCCATTATCTAATGTGAATTTGCGTCCGCAGCATATGCATAATCGATCGCCTTTGGGGAAATCGAGAATATCACCCATTCACCGCTCACCTCCTAGGCCTATCAATTTCATTTTTCCTCCATTCTCATGATTCACGTACTTCCTGCAGTAGTCGAAGAGTGGGCAGACGATGTTGTGGTAATCGAAATTGAAGCAGTGTTCGGCATCGTGTTATCAGAGGATGTTGAAGTGCTCACCGTACTTGTGGAAGATTCCTTGCTTGAGGTTGAGTGGGTGACGGATGAGGTTGTTGCAGTCGAGCTAGTGGTTGTTGTACTTGGTGGAGTGGTCGAAGTATTGCGACTGAACGCCCAAATGGGCGAAGTAGCCGTCTCATCGGACTTCGAAGCAGTAGCGTACCAACGGTACGTGTGGCCAATTAAGGTCGGCGTGTACGTGCACACATATTTGCCATTTGCGTCGGTGACTCCTAAACAGCCTGGGGCTCGTCCTCCGTCCACATATACCGTTACAATCGCACCTTGTACGGCCGCGCTATTCTGAGTTACTTGAACCACGAGATTCACGGGTAACGAGTTTGACGCTGCACCATTCGCAGGCGTCGGAGGAGAAACAGGATTAACCGAGAGTAATGATGAGGCTGTCGGAGTACTAGTCGTAACCACTACAGTCGAAGAGGATGTTGAAGTGCTCACCGTACTTGTGGAAGATTTCATGCTTGAGGTTGAGTGGGTGACGGATGAGGTTGAAGCACTTGAGACCGTGGCGGTCGAGTTGGTTGAGTTAGTTATCGTCGTAACGCGAGAAGTTGTAACCACTGCGGTCGATGATGTGCTCGTAGCAGTTGAAATTGAAGTATGGGTGGAAGTTGTTGCGGTCGTCGAATTAGAGGGTAAGGTGAAGAAGCGGGCAGTCTCTGTGATTGGGCCGTTGATAATTAACTTAGACGCATTGTTAGTTCCAGTGTACGATCCTGAACCCAGACCTGCCCAACTTGAAAACGCGTGTCCGGTGCTCGCCGTTGCCTGGATAGCGACCGCGGAGCCGGCGTCCTGCCAACCAGAAGTTGGCGTAGTGGCTCCCACTGCCGTTGGGTTCGAGTTCATGTTGAGGAAAAATTGCTTCTTGAAATTGGCAGTAACCGTTACAGATTTGCTCGGAGCGTAGATGACGTGGGTCTGATTTCCACTATCACTCCAAGATACCCAAACATACTGACAATTAGCACATTGTACGGCCGATGAGGCAGCGATCGTGTGGTTGGACCCGGCAATCCATGTGTAGGCGTGAGGGGACGAGACTGGCATGCCATCAACAGTCACATACCCCACACCTGTCGGGTTTGATGCGACAGTGACCTGAACGTACGCGTTGTTGTCGACGGTTAACGGCCCTGCGACTGATTGGGGTGACAGGAAATTGAAATTATCCTGCGCGACCGCCTTAAACCAGATTTTCTGTAAGCCCTGGACATACTGGGTAGAATTCCAAACTGCACTTTTTTGACCACCCGTAAGAGTTCCGATTGGTGTGAATGTTGTATTATCCGCTGAATACCACAGCATTACGGATTTGATTCCCCACTCGTCCGACGATGTTACGGTGAAGTGGATTATTCCTTGTTGCACTCCGGACGGGGCTTCAATCGTAGGTGTTTTCGGAATTAAGGCGCTGAGGTTTATCTTGTACGGGGTGTAGGAACCCTGCCAACCTGGCGGCGGCATTCCAACCGAGCCTTGATTTAGTGTAGCCGATAGGTCGATTCCTGCAGCCTGGCTAAGGTAGTAGGCGACGATGGAGCTTTTGATATAATGAAGACTCATCCAGTTGGCGCTTTCGTACTCTGAGTTCCATTGGTTTAGGTTGACGCCGTCTCTCATCATGGCAGCAAAACTGTTCTGGAAGAGCGCCCAACCATAGGTTCCTTGCAGTTTATCTCGGAACATTACGTATGCGGGGCTGTTGCTGTCTCCTGCATCGTGTTGAGACCAGTAGGGTATGTTGTATTGCTTTTCGACTTGGACTGCGACCATAGCTGGGAAGGGTGAATTACCGTCAGCCCACCAATCAGTGGGCCACCCTCCTGTTACGGTACCCGTGAAAACATTTGTCATTTCATGAGGAATAACCACGTAGGGCCAGTCTGGGATATCCTTGAACACCTGGTAGCCAATCGCCTCATTGCCTTCACAAGACCAAGCATAATAGCCGGGATTTGGGTCGACATAGATTGCCCTGCGCCCTCCGTCGAACTGGCCAGGCGGTAAGGTTAGGCCAAGCCATTGGGAGATTTGAGTGTATGATTGTTCTGGCCAATTTAGTAGAGGATCAATGTACTGTTTGTAATGAGCATACGTCCATCGGTCCGCGAACCAAATCCAATGAGTGGTTCTGTATATTTCGTGGGTTGGTAATGGCAGACTTGAGTTGTTATTGCGGAGCCCGCGCCACGTTTCATTCCTTCGATAATGATCGAGGCGGCCAGAGCTAGAGTAATTAATGAAATCGTTCGGCGTAGTTGTCCAATTCCCAGAGGTTGGGGTCGATAGTGCGGATGAGAGTGGCTGCATGCTTAGCTCGGTTATTATCTCGCCACCGATAAGACCAGAAAATGCCCAAGCCTGCGTCAGTTGTTTGAGGTCAGGATTCAACTCTTTAGAGAGAGCTTGCACGTTGCGATTTGCAGTCGCAGTATTTGAAAGCGGGATGGAGGTTATAATGAGCGAGCAGACGAGCAAGAAAGTGAAAATGATTCTATGCCGCATCGCGCTCAACCTTCAACAGCTCGGGTTGAGCGGAAATTTTCCAGTTAAGCAAAACGGAGTGCGCATGCGTATTCTTGTTACGTACTTGGATTACGTAACGGTTCACCGCGGAAAATCAGTCGAACGCGTTATAGAAACCAGGAAAGATAGACGTAGGCCAGCTATTGCTAACATCACAATGTGTGAGTGAAACCAGTTTAGTGTGAATTGTGCGAGGAGCTTGAGCATTCCTTCATATTCAATGACAAACGCCTTGCCTTCCTCAGTACTGTTGACGACGTTCACGTACTGGGTAAGGCTGCGGTCCTTCAACTCTTTGAGGAGCGAGCGAAACCTATTCGAAGCATGTGATGGGAGCAAGTTGGCGTATGTCGCAGAACGATAGAATTGTGAAGGTTTCCGTTAGGGCTTCAATTTCTAGCTAAAACTATTCAACATTGAAGTGTGCAAGGATCCTGAGCAATTTCTCGTATTCTATCACGAACGTTCTCCCTTCTTCGGTGCTGTTAAGGGAATCTACGTATTGGATTAGGCCGCGGGCTTTCATCTCTTGCAGATGCGCACGGTAACGGTCTGAGGGAAGGCCTACATGATTCTGAACTCGGGTAATCTTCGCCGCAACCTCCGTCCTTTCCTCATCCATTATGGACCGAAGAATCTCGTACCAGAGACGCGCCCTATGCCTCGGCGAAGCCCGCCTAAGCCTCGGAACCACCTGAACTGTTCCAGGCATCGTGACTATCGTCGAAGGCGCTCGAACTGCTGTTACTTCGAGAGTCACAAAATAACACCATGTACGTGTTCGGCGCAACACATATATGAATCTTGTGATATTGTTAGTCACAAAGTAACATTAGAGCGGTTAATATGCTAGAGGAACTGCAGGGTTTCGGTTTAACGCCTATTCAGGCTAAAGTGTACTATCATCTGCTCATGTTTGAAAGAGCATCGTCCACAAAGATCGCGAAGGAGATTGGCGTCCACCGCAGCGAAGTATACAGGGTTCTTAGAGAACTCGCTGAAAAGGGCGTTGCAAGGGAGCGAGACGAAGCTAGGCCGATTCAATACGAGGCAAAGCCTCCCAAAGAAGCACTTGAAATTCTACTTCAAGAACACGAGAAGAAGCTTGAGCACCTCAGAAAGACGTTGCCAGAAACTGTCGCTTGGCTAGACTCGAAGGCCAACATAAAACGAATCAAACCTCCCATCCTACTCGTTGACGATGACGAGACAATTGGAAAGAGCCTATCGCTTGCGCTCAGAGATGAAGGCTACTTGGTGGACGTGGCGGGAAGTGGTGGGCAGGCGCTGGACAAAGCCCGTAGGAAACAGTACGCCCTAGCTTTAGTTGACGTACGCCTCCCCGACATGGACGGAATCAAACTTCTCAGCATGCTAAAGGCAGAGAACCCCGAGATCAAACAGATAATCATTACTGGTTATCCGTCAATAGAAAACGCTGCTCAAGCAATGGACGAAGGCGCAGCTGCGTATATCATGAAACCATTCCAGCCATCCGACCTCATAACCAAGATTAAAGAAAAACTGGAAGAATAGACCAGGGCGCTCAGTGAAAACCTAAGCCCGCCCGTCAGTCTTCAGAGACGCCTTCGGAATTCCATTTGTAAAGTTTGAACGTCTACTCTGAATCGATAGCTGAAATTAATGTTGTGTGGCAGTCGGGATTGTCCCCGCGTTACTTCGCTTGTGCGTGTGCCCCCGCCCTTAAGTGGCTAATCCTGTCGCATGCATAACGATGCCTTTTCCGGTGATCTCGAAGTACGAGGCATATTTGTCGTGGGGTGAGCCTCTGGTCTTGATAACCCTGATCTCCCTCGCCATTTCTTCGTTCAACGCATGATAGCGCATACTGAGAATATTGTCGCATAGGATCGAAACCCCGGGCAGTTCTCCGGCCTGGGTTGTTCCAGTCGACGACGTTAGGAAGACCGTCAATCCCTCAGCCTTGCAGAGAAGCTGCATATAACGCATGAAATCCACGAAAGCCTCTTGAGTGAATGTGGGCTGAATCGCAGTTAAGCTGTCTATTGCTAGAACCGTTGGCTTTTCGGCCTCAAGGATATCCCTAAACAACCTGTAGTAGTGGAGTGCAGTCAATGCTTCCGGCACATAAGATTTGATCTTGAACCGATCTCCCAGACGTTTGTAACCCATGCCATAGTTCTCAAGCATCCTCTCCATCTGACCCGTAGGTTCCTCGAACGACAGGAACATCGCATTTTCACCCTTCCCGGCTGACGTGATGAGAAAGTGAATGCATAGTGTGGTCTTGCCTATTCCTGAAGCACCATCGACCAACGTCAAAGAACGCCTAAAGACGCCTCCGTTCAACATCTTATCCAAGCCTTCGATACCGCTCGACAAGCGATCTCTCGAAGAAGGAAACTCCGCCCTAACTGGGAACACGATGAGATTCAACCCCCCGAAACGTTCGTCGATAATGTACTCAAATGATGAACGAGGCAAGGAGACGCCTCTCATCTTTGCGACTTCTAACACGGACGAGTCCGCTAATCCGGATTTGACTTTCTTGAGGAAGATGACGCCGTCCGCAACGAACTCTTCCACGCCGAAACTTGTCTCAGACTTTCCGAAAGGTATCTCGCCCAGGAGTAGCGTGGTGACACCCATTCTCTTCACGATGCTTCCAAAGAACCCACTAAGGAACTTCCGAGTGTCAGCTTGACCGAGGCTTTGAAGAAGAACGCTTATTGAATCAACCACGATCCGTTTCGCTCCCGTCTTATCGATTTCCTCCATAATCATCTCCACTGCGTCCTTCATGCCCGTTTCATCCATGGCTATGAAGTCCATGTAGCGAAAGAGATCCCTCTGTTCAAGGGCTTTCATGTCCATGCCAAGAGTGAGCATGTTGCGGAGGTAGTCTTCTCGTTTCTCTGCGAAGGCTACATAGATCGCTTTTTCACCATGCTTGGCAGCGCTGCTGTAGAGGAATTGCGTAGCCAGAATCGTCTTTCCCGTGCCTGGATTGCCTGAAACGAGGATCATGCTTCCACTAGGATAACCGCCCCCGAGAATATTGTCCAACTCAGCAATACCGGTTGAAGCGTAATCAGCCAAGCCTTATCCCCTACACCTGTCTTTTGATTGTTTTAGAAACATTTTCTTTCCATTCTCAATACACTCAACCATCGAGTCATTTGGCTTCAATACCAAACTCAAAGCCAACTCCGCGTATAACTTTCGAACAGTTCTTCTAGCAAGAACTTCGCCACTCTGACCGAACAACTGTGTAAGTGCATTGAAAAACTCATGCAGATGCGCCGGGACCTCCTCCCTAGATAGCCCAAGAAAAGCATACACGTGATAGGCGGGAAAGGTGGCTCTACCCAAGACTACCTCGATAGAGTCCTCAATCGATTTAACGAGTGCGATATTGAAACGCTGTTCCGAACCGGCCAGTTCGGTCTCACACTGACCTAAAGATCCTACCAGCCTGCGATAAATCACGCGTTTTACATTTTCATATATTTAGAGTTCATTACGGCTAGAATTGAGGTTGACAGAGGGGCTTCAATCATGAGGGGCTACACCATCGCTGTTCAACGTCCAGGCATAAACGTCCTTTCCGATAGGCTGAGGCAGAGCGAAATCGACTCACAATGGAATCGAGTGCGTGGTTATCGCCAACATGAAAGCAAAAGCTGCAGCAACTACGTTGCCCCCTCCGTATGTAAGCCATCTGCTTCATAACGAAGATCAAAGAAAACTGAAACAGTAGGCATGACTGAAGTAGGATCTAAGCGCGCTCTTTGTTCTTCGTAGGCGCCTTCGGTATTCTGATCGTGAAGGTTGTTCTTGTACCCTGCTTGCTCTGAACGGTTATTGAGCCACCTTGCGCCTCCACGAGGCGTTTCGCGATAGGCAGGCCGAGCCCTATCCCCTTAGCTTTCGTTGTAAACAGGGGGCTCCAAATCCGCTCCAGAGTTTCCTTTGACATTCCCGTTCCATTGTCTGAGAGGCTGATCTCGACCCCGCCATCCGATTCTCGACTTTCGATTGTGAGTTTGCCTCGTTTTGGCATGGCGTCGATGGCGTTCTCAATCAGGTTGATGAGCACTCGCCTCATCTTCTCAGCATCCGCCATCATCTTCGGCAGGCTCTTGGTCGAATTCACGACGCGTATTCTCTTCGGAATCTTCACGTGCGCCAAGGCAGACTTTGTGGTTGCTTGCGCGTCCGTTTCCTTCATGTCAAGATGAACCTCCTTAGAGAAGTCTAAGAGGTCTCCTACGATCCTGTCTGAGTGCTTTATGTCCTGTTCGATAATCTCATACATCTCCTTTGACACTCTATCAATTCGCTTTCCCGTGTGTTTCTTTAGGTTGTAGGTTGCGGTTGCGATTCCCTGTAGTGGATTACGTAGGTCATGAGCAACCATGGTGGCTAATTCTCCGATTGTCGCCATGCGCTCAGCTGAGCGCAGCTCCTTGGTTCGCACTTGAACCAATTCCTCCAGATGCTCAGAATGCTCTCTGAGCTTTTCTTCCTGCGAGAGCCGATGGAGAGCTGAAGCTACATGACTTGCTAACGTCTCAAGGATTTCCTGATCCTGTTCTGTGAAGGAATTTGGTTGAGCCTTCTCGACGTTCAATACAGCAACGACCTGATTCTTCACGAGCACGGGCGTAGCTAACTCTGATAGCATAGTTGGCGGACCCGTCCATTTTGGACGATTGCGATCCAAGTAAGTGGGCTCCTTACTTGTGTCGCCAATTCGAAGTGTCACCTTTTCACGTGCTGTCTTCGCGATGATTCCGAGACCATTGTTCTGCACTGGAGGCAATTTGCCTGTCGCCGTTGATCCCTTGCACACAAG
>Ga0208687_1000453_pt1 | contig 28191 bp, 28 predicted proteins | sample June2015DPH_6_10_FD_184695 | JGI IMG/M metagenome (GOLD analysis project Ga0208687, IMG submission 184695) | Peatland microbial communities from SPRUCE experiment site at the Marcell Experimental Forest, Minnesota, USA - June2015DPH_6_100... | ecosystem: Environmental > Terrestrial > Soil >...
TGCGCCGGCCTTTGGGCATTACTATCGTCGGAGGACTACTTTTGAGCCAGTTACTCACGCTTTACACAACCCCGGTCATTTATCTCTGGTTCGGTCGCCTGGCAAGACGGTTCTCCCGGGGTCGCGAGATCAGTCCGGGTTCGGAACCGGTTCCGGCAAAGTAAGCCATGAATATCTCAGAGCCTTTCATTCGCAGGCCGGTTGCTACGACGCTCCTCCTCATCGCCATCACTTTGGCCGGAGCCGTCGCCTTCCGACTCCTTCCCGTATCACCGCTGCCCCAGGTGGATTTCCCCACGGTCTCCGTGTCGGCAGGTTTGCCCGGCGCCAGTCCCGAGACCATGGCCTCATCGGTGGCGACTCCGCTGGAGCGCCAATTTACCCGCATTGCGTCGGTCACCGAAATGACCTCGTCGAGTAGCCTCGGATCCTCCAGCGTCACGCTGCAATTCGATTTGAACCGAGACATCAACGCTGCGGCAAGGGACGTTCAGGCGGCTATCAACGCCGCCCGCGGCTACCTGCCGACCAATCTTCCCAATAACCCGACCTACCGCAAGGTGAATCCGGCCGATTCTCCGATTTTCATGCTTGCGCTCACCTCCGACGTGCTCTCCAAAAGCCAAATATACGATGCCGCTTCCACCATAATGGCGCAGAAAATAGCGCAGGTCAGCGGCGTGGGCCAGGTGGGCGTGGGTGGAGGGGCGTTGCCAGGCGTTCGTATCGAGTTGAATCCGACCGCCCTGAACAAATATGGCATCGGCCTCGAGCAGGTCCGAGGCGTGTTAAGCAGCGCCAATGCCAACTCACCCAAAGGACACTTTTCGGACGGTCACCGCATGTGGGAAGTGGGCGCCAACGATCAGCTCTTCAAGGCCATTGACTACCTCCCCTTGATCGTTGCTTACCGCAACGGATCGGCCGTGCGCATCTCCGATATCGGCCAAGCGCGCGACGCCCCTGAAGACATTCGTTCGGCGGGTTATGCGAACGGCAAGCCCTCCGTTTTGATCTTCATCATGCGCCAACCGAACGCCAACATTATCGATACCGTGGATGGCATCCGCGCGGTTCTTCCCCAGCTTAAAGCTGCCATTCCCCAGTCGATCGATGTGCGAGTGGCCAGCGATCAAACCTTGACCATCCGCGCCTCCGTGAGCAATGTCGAGCAAACGTTGATCATCTCGGTGATTCTGGTGATTCTGGTCGTATTCCTCTTTCTGAGGAATCCGCGCACCACCTTCATCCCCAGCGTCGCCGTCCCCGTGTCGCTGATCGGAACTTTTGGTGTGATGTACCTATTGGGCTACAGCCTCGACAATCTGTCGTTGATGGCGCTCTGCATCTCCACCGGCTTTGTAGTTGACGATGCGATCGTCGTCATCGAGAACATCTCCCGCTATCTGGAAAAGGGGTTGCATCCGTTCCAGGCCGCCCTGAAGGGGGCTCAGGAAATCGGCTTCACCGTATTGACGATCAGTATTTCGCTGGTTGCAGTGTTCATTCCCTTGCTGCTCATGGGAGGGATTGTGGGCCGCCTGTTCCGCGAGTTTGCGGTAACCCTGGCCGCCGCTATTTCCGTCTCCATGGTGGTCTCGCTCACCGCGACTCCCATGATGTGCGCTCACCTCTTAAAAGAACACGAGTCCCATGGCTGGCTGTACCGGACCAGCGAGCGAGGCTTCAACGGGGTCGTGAAAGCGTATGGGAGAACATTGTCCATAGTGCTTCGCTATCCGGCAATTACCCTGGCGGTGTTGCTGGCCACGATTGCGCTCAACGTTTACCTTTATATTTATGTGCCCAAGGGGTTCTTTCCGCAACAGGATAACGGACGAATTATGGGCTCGATTCAAGCTGACCAGGACACCTCGTTTCAAGCCATGGACAAGATTTTGCGGCAGATGATCAATATCATCGTCGCCGACCCGGCCGTTGATATGGTCAACGGATTCACGGGAGGAGGAGGTCCCGGCGGCGGCGGAATGAACACCGCGCGGATGTTCATCGCTCTGAAACCGCCCGAAGAAAGAAAAATCACTGCCGACCTCGTCATCGGGCGGCTGCGGCCAAAGCTCGCCCGGGTGCCGGGCGCCACGCTTTATATGCAGGCGTCGCAAGACGTGCGCGTCGGTGGGCGATTCGGCGCCTCCCAGTATCAATACACCATGCGGGGCGACAACCTGCAGGATCTCGCGAATTTTGCTCCCCGCATGCTCCAAGAGCTGCGATCCATCTCCATCATCGCGGACGTGAACAGCGACCAGCAGGACCGCGGGCTGCAAGCGTTTGTGCAGTATGATCGTGAAACGGCGGCGCGTTTCGGCATCTCGCCACAACTGATTGACAACACGCTCTACGACGCCTTCGGCCAACGCCAAGTTTCCACCATGTACACTCCGCTGAATCAGTACCACGTGGTGATGGAGGCGGCGCCCGAATACTGGCAGAATCCGCTCTTCTTGCGCCAAACCTACGTGCATTCGCCGAGTGGGCAGCAGGTTCCCTTGAGCGCTATCACGCATTATACCCCAATAACCGCGCCCCTGTCGGTAAACCACCAGGGCCTCTTTCCAGCGGTCACCATCTCCTTCAACCTGCGGCCGGGCATCGCCCTAGGAGATGCCGTGGACGCGATTAATGCGGCGGCCAGCAGGATTGGCCTTCCGCCCACTATCCATACCGGATTCTCCGGGACGGCACAAGCCTACCAGGATTCGCTCGGCAGCGAGCCCCTCCTGATCGCGGCCGCACTCGTGTCGGTCTACCTCGTGCTCGGCATTCTTTACGAGAGTTACGTCCATCCCGTTACCGTTCTGTCCACGCTGCCGTCGGCGGGCGTTGGCGCACTGTTGGCGCTCCTGCTCACCCACACTGAACTCACCGTGATCGCCGTTATCGGAATCGTTCTGCTGATCGGGCTCGTGAAAAAGAACGGCATCCTAATGATCGATTTCGCGATCGCCGCCGAGCGAAACGAAGGCAAGAATTCGCGCGACTCTATCTATGAGGCGTGCTTGCTGCGCTTCCGCCCCATTCTCATGACCACGATGGCGGCGATGCTGGGCGCATTACCGCTCGCGCTCGGCACTGGCACTGGATCGGAGTTTCGCCGTCCGCTGGGAATTGCCATCATCGGCGGGCTAATTGTGAGCCAGTTGCTGACCTTGTACACCACGCCGGTGGTTTACCTCTACTTCGACCGCATCCAACATTGGTGGTGGGAGCGGGTACGTATGGGACGCCGCGAAGAAGCCGAGCCGCGCGGCTTTGAAGCGTGAAGGTGGGGAATAAATCATCATGTTCAAGATGAGGGCAAGCCGCAATGGCGTTCACTTAAGCTTTGTCAAGGAGGCTGTTCACTGCTCGACCGTAGAACCCCCTCACCCCCTGCCCCTCTCCCCCGAGGGGGAGAGGGAGGGCGTTAATTTGAATCTACTACCCTCTCCCCCTTGGGGGAGAGGGTGTCCCGATCTGATCGGGACGGGTGAGGGGGTCACCCCGGGACGAATTGCGAAGGAGTTTCCTGAACACCCCTTATGTGAACAGTATTGCGGCAGGCCCGCAGTTTACTGATCCCAGGAATGCAGAGATTCTTCGTCCGCCAATAAGAATGGCGGACTCAGAATGACAGGCCGGGACCTGTCCGCATCAAACACTGGATATCACGAGACACCACTCATGAACCGTACGACAAATACCGATGTGTTAGCTGAAATCACATTCTCGACGGCACTCTCGGGGCACGGGGGACATGGTTCAGGGGACAGCGTGGAGATGCCAGACCCTCATTGGCGCCCTTTACCCTCTCACCTTTCCTCTTCGCGCTGCCTTCTGCTTTCCGCCTTCTGCCTACTGCTCTTCTCGAGCGCCTGCATGATCGGACCGAAGTATCAAAGGCCCACCGCTCCCGTCCCTCCGGCGTATAAGGAACCGCCGACCGACAACGCCCAGGAGATGAAGGGCTGGAAACAAGCCCAGCCCAGCGACGCCCTGGCACGCGGCAAATGGTGGGAAATCTATAGCGACCCGGAGCTCAATGCCCTGGAAGAACAGGTGAGTATTTCCAACCAGAATCTGCTGGCGGCGGAGGCGCAATTCCGCGAGGCTAAATTCGCCGTGCGCATCGCGCGCTCGAACCTGTACCCGACCGTTTCCGCTGCTCCTTCCATTGTGAACTCGCGATCGGTGCTCACCGGTCTATCCACCGCCTACGACCTGCCGGTGGACGTGTCGTACCAAGCCGATATTTGGGGAAGTATCCGCCGCAGTATTCGGGCTAGCGCGGAGGCCGCACAAGTCAGCGCCGCTCAATTGGAGAACGCACGGCTATCCTACCAGGCGGAACTTGCGCAAGATTACTTTGAGTTGCGCGGCACGGATGGCGAGAAAGAATTGCTCGATACCACCGTGAAGTCCTATCAGGATTACCTCAAGCTCACGCAAGACAGGTTCAATAGTGGCGTGGCGTCGGGCTCGGACGTTGCTCAGGCGCAGACCCAACTGGAAACCGCGCGGGCCCACTTGATCGATTACGATGTGGCGCGCGCACAGTACGAGCACGCCATTGCCGTCCTGGCGGGCAAGCCCCCCGCGGAGCTTTCCATCTCTTACCGTTCCATCAAGATCACCCCGCCACCCGTGCCGGTGGGACTTCCTTCCAACCTGCTGGAGCGCCGGCCGGATATCGCCGCCGCCGAACGGCAGATGGCCCAGGCCAACGAGCAGATCGGCATTGCCAAAGCTGCTTATTACCCAACCCTGACCATCAGCGGCTCGGCAGGCGTTGAAAGCTCCCAATTCTTAAAGTGGATCTCCTGGCCAAGCCGCTTCTGGTCCGTGGGGCCGCAGTTGGCGGAGACCCTCTTCGATGCCGGCAGGCGCCGCGCCGCGCTTGCTCAGACCCTGGCTGCCTATGACGCCACGGTGGCCAATTATCGCCAGACCGTTCTCACAGGCTTCCAGCAAGTCGAGGATAATCTGGCGGCGCTGCGCGTGCTTGAGAAAGAAGCGCAAGCCGAGGACAATGCCGTAAAAGCCGCCCAAAACTCGCTGGATATTTCCACTTACCAGTACAAGGCCGGCACTGTCAACTACCTCACCGTCATCACCGAGCAAGCTATTCTTCTGCAAGACCAGGTGCAGGCCCTGAGTATTCTGACGCGCCGCATGAGCGCCAGCGTCCTTCTGATCGAAGCGCTGGGCGGCGGATGGGATGCTTCGACTCTTCCCACCGTGCAAGACGTGGCACATGGGAAGTAGGCGAGCGCAACTAGGGTTCCTCTGACCTCTCAGCAATACGTCAGGCACATCCCCGGAAGCGCACGATCACAAAAAGACTACCGACTGAATACCTGAAATCTCAAAGCGCTTTCGGCAGCGGAGGTTCTTACATTGGACGAAATCGTCTCGCCGCAGCATATAGTTCCTTGATTTGGCAAAGCGCGCCCGATCTCGTTCGTCCGCGTGACCTGGAAGCTTCTTCCTCTTTGTGCGCACCAACCACCGAATCTCGTAGGTATCTGTCTGGTGACAAAACAGGCAGGAGAGAGTGGCAGGTTTCAGAGTCTCATTTTCATCAAAAAATTCGCGCTCATCCATACCTTGCCTATCTTAGCCGGATTTCTCCTGCAACTCCACACGCATTTGAGAACAGGGACGCCTTGTCCGGCGAGAAAGCATTAGCACAATTCTCTCGAACAGACGTATAATGCGCTGGGGGCGGGACTCACACAGTCTCTTGGGTTTTTCTATGAGCGGAGGACCAGTCGCATGGCCCACACTTTTGGGGAACAAGAGCTTGCCGATTACCTCTTTGATCGCATCATTGTGAATTGTCCGACCTGCCTGGACACCAAGTGCCTGCGTGTGGCGTGTCTGAAGGTTGCGGAGGAGCTACTCGAGGACGCTGAAATCGTTTACAAGCTGGCGCCTGTTTCCGACGGTGGGGCATAAGCAGGGAACAGGGAATAGGGAACAGGGAGGGCATAAGAATTAGGCCGTTCCCTGTCCCGTCTTCCGTACCGCGAGGGTGTCATTCCGAGCGAAGCGAGGAATCTCGCTCTGAGTCCTTGATCCACAGACCAGCGCGAGATTCCTCGCTTCGCTCGGAATGACAGCGGGAGGCTCAGGCAACCGATTCTGGCGGCAGGAATTTTGGGCCTAGCCACGCAAACGCCAGAGCGTCGATCAGCCCATGCGCCAGCATGGAAGGATAAAGGCTTCCGAAATGGATGACGGGATATGCCAGCAGCGCTCCCAGCAGAGACGCTCTTACCATTCCGTTCCAACCTTGATAAACGTGCGCCAGCCCGAAGGCCAGCGATGAAGCAGCCCACGCCCATGCGCCCGAACGCAGCCATTGAGTAAGTTGAGCGAGGAGGAAGCCGCGATACAAGAATTCCTCGCAAAGAGCGGCCGTGGGCGCCAGGAGCAGCACCGACCAGAACTTTTCCTGGCGGGTCTTGGGAATCAACAGGTAGACCAGTTCGGCTTCCAGCGGCCACCACCCACGGAGTTCAAGGAAAAGGCCCAGGCGAATGCCGGCCACAGACAATGCAACCAGAGCACCTGCCCAGGTGAGCGCGGCGACGGGCCCGAGCGTTCGGAAGCCTACGGAAGAAGCACTCAGCGAGCTGAGAAAGAAGATGAGCAGCCCCAAACCCGCCAGCACCCACTGCGAAATCGCCGCAGAGATGTAAAGTGCGAGCCGCGGCATCTGACGGACTTGGCTGTCGCGCGCGGTTGATAAGGAAAGAACCGGAACGCCGACAACCAAGAAGAGTGTAAATAGAAGCGACAGTGCTCTGGGCAACATTTCCGGTCCAACTGGAGTGAGGATGCAGGAGCAGACTATTCCTTTTGTTCGAGACTGGCGCGGATGGTACGAATCTGCGTACCTGGCTCCAGGATCAGCGGGATCGAGTAAGTCTTATAGCCGGAAAGCTGAATTTCCAACTGGTGTTTGCCAACCGGCACCTTCAAGATTGAGGGGGTGTTGCCATAGAATTCCCCGTCGATCAGGATGTCGGCGGCGGAGGGATCGGAGAAACACTCCACCGTGGTCCTCTCGACGTTGGCGAGCGGCGCCGCCGATTCGCCCGGTGAGATCGCGGGGGATGTCGCAGAAGCCGCTGGGGTGGTTACCGCTGGTGGCGCCGCTGGCTTTGGGTAGGTCACGGCCGGTGTAGCTGTCGAAGGCGTTGGCTCTACCACTTGCGCAGGCGTGGGAGGTGTGGTCGCAGCAGCGGTGGGCGTAAGGGCGAGTGCGGGGATGTTGGGCTGCGCAGCCACGGCCACTTCTCGATCCTCATTGACATACGCCGTGTATTCGCTTCCTTTCGGCGCTCCAACCCTACCTCTAAAACTCGCCTCAACCTTGATCTGATCCTGCGCAGGGTTCTTGGCTCTCCCGCCCACTGTGCGCAGCTTGACGGCGGTAAGGTCCGGCAACCTGACACCTTCGATGTCAAACTTGATGAACTTCCCCTTCTTAACACTTTGCACGGCGCCCCACGAAACAGCTCCTACCGGGATCACGGCTATTCCCTGGATGATCACGGGACGGGCCACCTCGAAATCCACGCGCGCGCCCTCCTCGACCTGGTCACTCGCGAGGTCAGCCTTCAAACGCACACGCACGGCAGTCCCCTCAGGCAGGCGCACCCGCTGGCCGAAAGCCAGGCAACTCGGGATCAGCATGCAGACAAGAACCATTCCAATCGAATGCTTGACCTTCACGATACCCTCCAGCTCCGAGTATTATTTCCGTATTTCTCCAGCAGCCCGGTCCCACCCCAATCCTGCCCGTTCACTGCTTTTCCAGAGTGGCGCGAATCAAAGGGGACGAACCCGGCTCGACCCTCATGGTGCGCGTCCAGGAGCGATACCCACCCATTCGCAACTGGATGAGGTGGCGCCCCGCATCAACGTGCAGCGTAGAGGGGGTGTTCCCGACCAAGTTGCCGTCAATCAGAATGTCCGCTCCCGGTGGATTACTGTTAAAGTCCACCAAAGCCGGCTCTTCCGGCACTGCAATCGAAGGGGTAGAAGCCGCGGGCGGAGTTTCCCTCTGGGGGTTCGCCGGCGTTTGTTGTGCGGGGGGCACGGGTGTGATCGGGGGCGGAGCGACCGGGGTATCAGGAACGTTCACAGTAGCTGAAACATCGACATAAGCTGCGTATTCCTTCCCTTTCTCAGCCCCAATCACGCGTTCGGCATAGCCGGGAAGTGGGTCATTGGCCTCAATCTCATTCTCTTTGGATTCTGCTTTCTTGTGTCTATCGGGGCGTGCACGGAGCGGAATATCTTGACTATCAACGGAGCGGACAGACACAAACTGGAAAGTCACCGAGGCGTCCTTCGCCCTTTTCTTTCCTGCGCCCTTCACGCCAACCACCTTGCCTCGCGCCGGTGCTCCCTTTTGGATTACCACATGAGTTGCCGCCACCACGTCTTCGGCAACATCAAAATCTATCGGGTCGCCTTTGACCACGTTTTCCGTGGTCAGCACATTGTGGAGCTTGAGCCGTACCATCTGCCCTTGGATGACACGCACCTGCGCCGCAGGCGCGGGAGTTGAAAGATAAACAAGCATGAAGACCGTACCCAGCCAAGCCCACTTACCTTCCCGCTGGAAATACTCAGTTGAGGTGTTTGGAATTGCGCTACCGCGTCTCATGACAACCTCCAGGTCCCCATCAGCCAACTCGATGATCCAGCGGCGAACGCACCGCGCCTGACGGGTTTATTTCGGAAGACGGCTGCGTGCATTGTCTCACCACCCTGGCGCACGGTCAAGGCCCGTCGGCGACGACGGTTGTTAGCACATCAAATGTCCGGATCAATTAGGTTGCCGCGGCGGGTACACCTCTATGGTGTTTGCACCGCGTTCAAACCCGCATAAACACGGATGGTAGCGGACGCGCGAAGCTGCGTAGGAAAGAGTTGATTTGGGAAATAGGGGTTCAGGTATTTTTGGCCGGGCAGCGGGTGGTAGAGGGGAAAACACTGCCTACTGCCTTCCGTCTCCGCTGTTTCCGCTCCTGACGCGTTCCCGGTCTGCGGCATCACTCATCACTGCTCTGTGGTTAACGCAAGAGATACGCGCCAAGCGCCGCCCGGCAGCGGTCGCGGTAAACTTCCACCGGTACGTTCTCAGGGCCCATCAACCACTGGAGACAGTAACCGTCGACCAGCGCACGAATGGTGGAAGATGCATCCACCGGGTTGACCCGGCGGAATTGCTGCTCTCTGATTCCGTCTTCCACGATTCTCGTATCCCTCTGCCGGCACTTCCCGAAGAACTCTGAAAAGAGCTTGCGAAAACGTTCGGAGCGTGCACCGCGGCTGACAAAATCGAAGAAGACCAAATAAAGCTTGCGATTGACCTCGGTGCTGTGAAATAGAACTTCCAGCTCGGCCACGAGCCGGATGCGCGCGGGTTCCTGAGTATGGACAACCTCGTCCAAGCTGCGGTTCAACTGGCGGAGCAGCCACTCCAGGACGCCGAAGAGGAGGTCTTCTTTAGTCCGGAAATAATAGAGAGCCCCCCCCTTGCTCGAGCCAGCCCTGGCCACTACGGAATCCAGCGTCGTAGCCTCGATCCCCCGCTCCACGACTTCCGCGTAGCCTGCCCTCTGGAGAGCTTCGCGGCGGCGCTCTGCCAGTTCCGGATTGGCCCTGCGTGGGCTCATCAATCCCCCTGTGGGAAAAAGCGTCTGGACGGATTATTTATCTCTGGCACCATTTGTCAACCCTAATCGGCCGCCCTTCCGTGGCAGCCACGCCTTACGCATAATCACTCCTAGCCTGACGTTTTCGAAGCAATGGCTTGAGGTGCTCCGGTCAGCATGATAGCATGACTTAAGATCAGGGCATCCTATGAACGCCGGAACTTCAGGCCATAACCTTGTGGGGCTTAATCGCCAGGAGTTGGAACGACTGGTGCGGTCGTTGGGGAAGGCGCCTTATCGCGGTCGCCAGCTCTATCATGCGCTTTACCACCGTCGGGAAAGGGATGTGGCCGCCTTGACGGACCTCGACAGGAATTTCAGAGAGGCCCTGGCGGCTCATTATGAAATCACCTATCCCGATGTCCAGGGCGAGTTCATATCGAAGGATGGCTCCGCCCGCTACCTGCTGCGTCTTCAGGACAACACCGCCGTTGAGACGGTGTATATGCCCGAGGAAGAGCGGATCACGCTTTGTCTTTCCAGCCAAGCGGGCTGCGCCGTGGACTGCCGGTTTTGCTTCACCGCACTCTTAGGACTCAAGCGCAACCTTTCTGCGGGTGAGATTCTTGGACAGGTACTGGCGGTGGCAAAAGCCCGCGAGATTCCCCCCCGTTCAAGGCTCAATCTGGTCTTCATGGGAATGGGCGAGCCGCTTCTGAACCTCGCCCAAGTGATGAAAGCCATCCGGATTTTCGCGGATCCTCAAGGTCTTGGCATTCCGCTTCGTCGCATTACGATTTCCACCTCGGGCATCGTCCCCGGCGTGCGCGACCTTGCCCGTGACCCGAGACGTCCGAAGCTGGCCATCTCGCTCAACGCTTCGAACGAGCAGCAGAGGACCGAGCTGATGTCGATAAACCGAAAATACCCGCTCCGCGAGCTCATGCGCGCCTGCCGCGCCTATCCGTTGCGCCCGCGAGAGCTGCTCACTTTCGAGTACGTCCTTTTGGGCGGCTTTAACGACGCGGACGCCGATGCCGTGCGCGTGGCGGAGCTGCTGCGAGGAATGCGCGCCAAGGTCAACCTTATCCCTTACAATCCCGGCTCCGAGCTTCTTTATCGCCCCGCGCCTCTCGAGAGAGTCCTAGCCTTTCAGCGCCTCCTGACGGAACGGCACATTCCAGCCTACATTCGCATTTCACGGGGACAGGATATTGGCGCCGCCTGCGGCCAACTCCACCTGGAAGGAATGCGAACCGGCGACCCTAGCGCGCCGATTCGCGCCTCGAGCTGAGCGCTCCCCGCTGGCGTGCCTTCGGACAGATTCCGATGACCGCCAGCATGCGGCCGGTGCGGCTTCCCTCTTGGCGATAGGAATAGAAGAGGTCCGTGCGGCAGGCCGTGCAGAAATCCACCGTGGCGACATGGTGAGGTGCAAGCCCTGCTGCCAGGAGCTGATCCTGGGCAACGGCAACCAGGTCAAGATGAATGGGAGGCGCGCAGGCGGGTTCGTGGCCCGGCGGCTGCACATTCAAGAAGGAGAGCGGACGCTGTTTGCGATGCGAGGCGGGGGGTTCAGATACCTTGCGAAAGAACTTATGCGCGTGCGGGAAGCGCCCCAAAAACGCTTCCTCCACCTCGTCCCCCACTTCATAACAACACGCGCGGATGGAAGGACCCAGCACGGCAAGCAGGCTCTCAGGCTCAGAACCATATCCGCGGCGCATCTCCCCCACAGCCTTTTCCACCAGGCGCGCCAGCGCGCCACGCCACCCGGCATGAACTGCCGCCACAGCTCGATGTTTCGGGTCCACCAGCAGCACGGGCAGGCAATCGGCGGTTCTCACCGACAGCAGGATACCAGCCTCCTCGGTCAACAGCGCATCCCCTGCGGGTTGCGCAACGCCAGGCTGTTCAGGCAGTCGATTCCCGCCGGAGCGGTACTCGAGTTCGCCGCAGGTTGCACGCAGAACTTGATAGACACTGGCGGAATGGACTTGCCGGAGCGCCGCCAGCGCGAAGTGTTCCGCGCCAAGCTGCTGCAAGAAAAGTTCCCGGTTTTCCCGCACCCTGGCGCGCGGCTCGCCCGGCGTGAATCCGAGGTTCAGCCCCGCACACGGACCACGGCTCACCCCACCCCAGCGGGTACTGAATGCATGGACCAGCCAAGAATAACGGCCGATGAGCGGGTGCTCAATCCAGACTAGCCCGCCACGCGAAACGGTTTGTGAAACCGGAGGAGCCAACACCCGAATATAGCACACCCCGCACGGTCCCCAGGTGGCGCGGCGAGTTGAACTTTGACCGCCGCTCTGATACGCTGAATAGCCGGATATCAGGGCTGGAAGCTCCGAATAAGTGAAAGGGAAACTATGTTATCTGATCGCCTGATCCGGATGATCGAACAACACGCAGATGAGTTAACGCGTGCCTTGGTCGAAAACCTTCAGTCTAACCTGCGTACGGCCTCTTACCACCAACTTTCCTGGAAAGCGATTCACGATCGCACCCACAATGTGTACAAGAATCTCGGCTTGTGGTTGAGCAGCAAAGCGGAGGAGGACATCGAAGCAGCTTACACCGAGCTGGGAAAAGAACGCGAGGTCGAGGGAATCCCCCTGAGCGAGGTCGTTTACGCTCTCACCTTGACCAAGTATCATCTGCGAGATTATATTCGGGCTGCCGGCTTGATCGACTCTGCCGTGGACCTTTACCAGGCGCTGGAACTCCAGCGCATGTTAGGCCAGTTTTTCGACAAGGCCATTTACTACACTGTCAGGGCCTACGAGCGCGCGGCGAACCATAAGGAAGCGGCCGGCGCGGTTAAGAGAGCGCGCTGAGCCCGGAGCAGCCACCGGCTTCTTGGTCATGATAGTTGGGACTGGCGTCGATATATTGGAGACCTCTCGCGTCGAGGAAGCTCTCCAGAGGCACGGCGAGCGTTTTGCCAAGCGCGTGTGCACGCCCGCGGAGATCGCGTATTGCGGGAAGTTCAAGAACCAGGCGGAGCGGCTTGCCGCCCGCTTCGCAGCCAAGGAGGCGGCATTTAAGGCTTTGGGGACCGGCTGGGGTGAGGGGGTACGCTGGGTGGACGTGGAAATAACTCACGCGCCGAGCGGCAAGCCGGAGTTGATCCTCCGGGGTCGGGCGGAGGAAATTGCCCGCCGCATGGGAGTGACACGCACCGCGGTATCGATTTCACACTCTGACCGTTACGTTGTCGCTCAGGTCATTTTTGAGGCCGATGGCTAGCGTACACCAATCGGGCTGGCGTTACTTGAAAGGTATGAGCATCGCGCTGCTTTGCCTTCTTGAGTTGCCGTGCGCCTGGGCACAGCGTGCAGAGGGAGAGCAGCAACTCCTGGTCCTGGATGCCAAGAAAGCTACAGGCCTGCTTTTGGACCAAGTCCCTCCGGAGTACCCCGCCCTGGCCAAGGTGAACTACATTCAGGGCCGAGTTCGCGTGCGCCTTGAGGTCTCCGCCGCCGGTTCGGTGGTGGGGGCGCACGTGCTAAGCGGCAACCCCCTTCTGGCGGCGGCCGTGCTGGACAGGGTTCGAATGTGGCGTTATCGCCCGTATGTGGCACAGGGTGGTGCCACCTCTTTCGCAACTGCGGTGGACGTTAATTTCACGCTGCGGATAAGGAAAATGGATCTTGCTCCCCTGCAGGCGGAATCCGACTTCGGCCGTCAAGTCAAACCTCCCGAAGTATTGGCGGGGCCGGAGAAGACCGCTTCCACTGATCCTTCGGTGCGCTTGCGCTTGCTCGTAAACGCGGAAGGCAAAGTGATCGATTCGGCAATCCTAAAAGGCATTCCCTCTCTGTTTGAAGGGGCAAGGAAGAGCATCGAGGGGTGGTCGTTCCGGCCGGCGCGCTGGGGTGCTCTCTCTGTTCCTTGGTACCTCGAGGTTGACGTCCCCGTCTACAACGCCCCCTCCCAGGCAGGCACGCGTTTGCCGAGCGGGCGGTGAAGGCCCGAGGCAGCATGACGTGGCCGCGAGAGAAATATTCCCCCGGAGGGTAATCCCGCGTTAGAATTGGGAAGTGAGCCGGAGGTGAACCGCCGGCGTGGCCCTTGATGCTTGTGGAGCAAATGGTTAATGAAATTAGATTGGGCAAAACGAACCCGGAAGATCTGGCCGCTGGTCTTCATGATACTAGTTCCGTCAAGCGCGGCTTTTGGAATTGAACCCACCAGGGACGCAGTTTTTCAATATGCGGGCGGAACCGAGAAAATCGAAATAGATTGTGCAGGCAAGTTGGAAGTCACGCTGGAGAGTCTGGTTTTCAAGTGTCCTGGGGGCTCGGTGGTTATGCCTTTTTCGACGATTGCGCTGATGCAATTTCGCCCGGATGTGAGCCGCCGCGTGCGCAAGCTGAAGCTCAAGTGGACGACCTACCCCAATATTCTGATGGCGGGCAAGCAAAATAGATATTTCACCATTGTCTGCAAAAAGCAGGGCGTGACTCACGTGGTGGTCTTGAGAGCCGATCCCCTTTCGATGCGCCCTTATCTTGCCGAGATCGAGCTGAAGTCAGGGAAGCGTGTCGAGGTGATGCCCTACGAGGATTATTCTTGAAGGGAACTGATGGCCCCGCCGCTCCAAGCTGTCAGCTCTCAGCCGTCAGCTTTCAGCGAGCATGCTGATAGCTGAGAGCTGACGGCTGACAGCCAGACTGCTAGGGACTGGTCCCGCCTAAGAAATATCCTGCCCTTGTCCGCACCTTGACCCCGCTTCGGTCCACGTGCACCTGGATGCGGTGAAAACCGTTCTCGCTGGGCGCGTGAGGCACGTAAGCGATTTCGTACTGGCTCTGGATTTCGTCGGCAATCCGGTTGAGCTCATCCTGCACCGCCTTCGTTGACCAGTGCGCATAACACACCCCGCCGGTGTACCCGGCATAGAACTCCAGGGCGCTCTTGGCCACCGTGGAGCGGATCATTTCCCCGCTCGCCAGGATGAGTGGAACGATCGGGAGGGTGGGCACATCCCAGGTTTTCTCCTCGTTCGAGGGAGTGGGCGCAGTGTTGGGAGGCAAGGGGCGTGCCATGTTGACGTCCAGGGGGTCCGGTGGCGGAGCCTTCGGTTGCCTGGCCAGCAGCGCGCGCCCCGGGCTGAATCCCAGACCGTAGATCGTGATCCCCGCGTTCACGGCGCGTTGCACGACCTCTGCCTTACGGGTTTCGCTCCCCAAGTCATGGCCATCCGAAAAAGCTATGATCACTCGGCGGTTTTCCTTCGGCTGGCTTTCGAGCAGCGAGATGGCGCGCGCCAAGGCGTCATTCAACTGCGCCGAGCTGCCACGCGCCTCGAGACCGCGCAGGGCGGATTCCAGCTCATTGCTGTCTTGGGTCAATTCCTGGACAACGCGAATCTGATCGCCGTAAGTGACCACCGCAGCCTCTCCCTGTGGCCCCAGCATCAGGCTGGAGAAAACCGGGCCGAGGGGGCGGACCTCGCCGAGCAGCGGCTCCGAGGTGCTATTGGCTTCCACCACAATGACCGCTAGCAGCTTGTGCTGCTCCAGGCTGAACTGTTCAATGCGCTGGCGCACGCCGTTGTCCAGAATCTCGAAGTCCTTTTCCTCCAGGTCGAAAACGAAGTCGCCTTTGGAATTAATCACCGTCACCGGCGCTGTCACCAAGTTCGACGTGACCCGAATCTGCGGCTCGTTCTTGGACGATTTGGCGTCAGCAGGCGGCTCTTGCTTGGGCTTCGAGACCACGGGGTTATCGCCGGCTACTCCTTCCTGGGCGCGGGTAGAGGGACACAGGCTGAGGCCACAAAAGCCACCCGCGAGAACCAGGGTTAAGGCGGACTTTAGAAAAGCAGAAGTGGAATTCACAGGCATTCGCTCCTTTACGCACAGCCTCGCTTATTCATAAGATGTGTGCATGTGCCTTGGCGTTGCCGGCCGATTTGCAGCAGTAACAGTCGAATTTCGCCTTTCCTCGCGTTGTTAGCACGAAAATCGAAACTCGAAAATCGAAACTTGAAATTCACTGCGATTTTCGATTTTCGAGTCATTCCCTGGCGCGTTGTCGCAGGGCCTCATAGAGCACCACAGCGGCTGCCACGGAAACATTGAGCGAAGGCACGGGGCCGCGCAGGGGGATATGGGCCAGTTCATCGCACGCTTCCCGCACCAAGCGGTGCAAGCCCGCCCCCTCTCCGCCCAACACCAGCGCGCAGCCCTGCGCATAGTCCAGATCGAGGTAAGACTTCCCGGCTTGGGCCTCAAATCCGTAAACCCATACCTGGCGCTCTTTCATCTCCTCCAGCGTGCGTACCAGGTTGGTGACCCGCGCGATCTTCACGTGCTCGAGCGCCCCGGCCGAAGCTCGCGCCACGGCGGGTGATATTCCTGCGGCGCGGCGCTGCGGAATCACAATCCCGTCACAACCGGCTGCCACCGCCGTGCGCACAATGGCCCCCAGGTTGGCAGGGTCTTCCACTCCGTCAAGGACAACGAGCAGGGGCCTCGCGGAATGTGCCAGAAGAGTTTGGATGTCGTCATAGGTTCGAGGCGTGCACGCCGCCACAACGTTCTGATGTTGCGTGTTACCCGCCGCGCGCTCCACTGCCGGCCGGGGAGCAAAACGCAGGCTAACGCCGTGAGCCCGGCAGGCATCAATGATCTCCTGCACGCGTGGGTTGTGCTGGCCTTGCGTGACCAGCACGTAGTCAACCGGGCGAGTGCGCACGGCCTCCATGACCGCATGAATGCCGTAAACCACTTCGAGCTTTTCGCCCGTCTCCCGATGCGACATCTTCTCCTGACTCCCGGCTTCTTCATGAACTTGCTTACGATACCACATCCCAGCCCGCTCCGGGGCGAGCGCGTGGCGCAGGCCTGTTCTTTGGCTCTCCGGCTATTCCCCCTCGAACGAACTGCCGCCCTGCAAATCAGGCCCGCGCCACCGGACCGATCCGGGGACTGGCCGCCGGCAGCGGGTGAATCTCCTGTGCCTGCTGTTTCTTGCCTTGAAACGCCCCTTTTTTTCGCTTTGATCGCTGACTTTCCTAGGCAAAAAGGAGTTTGTTTTGAGGAGGCTGTATCAGCTAACTCGTTTTTTTTCAATAAAGTCTTAGGTTCGTTCCCTCTATTTAGTATCTTTTTTCGATTTGAGGCCTGCCGGCCCCCGCGCGGTGCGTCCGAAGGGTTCCGTCGTAAGGAGGCTTCGCAGTTATCCAGAAAGCGCTCTTCTTCTCTCTTCCGCTTCTCCTGGATCTCTTGCAGCAAACGAATCTTTTGTTGCAATTGCCGGTGCAGGGCATTCTGCTGGCGGATGATCGCCGCCCACTGAGCATGTGAGGGCGCCGTCGCGGCCATTCGTGCCGCTCGCGTGTTTTCCACGTGCTCATGCAGGAAGAGTTCGTATTGCTGCGCGACGTCCGAGATTTCTTCCGCCAGTCTCGCCCTCATCAAGGTCTTGGCATCCTCGAACTCCTGGCTGCCCGGCTTCATCTCCGACAACTTGAAGTAGTTGTTGTAGAGTCCGGCGCCCCGCAGGGTTGGTTGCTCGCCGTACACGGCACGCAGAAACTCCTGCATGTTGGGGGAGAAATCGTTCTTCTCCACCATCTCCACCAGGATGTCCAGAATGGAAAGAATCTGCTCGAATTTACCCGGCGCATCGAGCGTCCTTCGCAGGCCCTTTTCGCGCACCTCGGAGTGCAAGGTGTCGCTGATCTCCCGCCCCACCTGGATGAACTGCTTGCGCCGGTCGAGGTCGTGCTTTTGCAGGTTGCGCACCTGCACGGCGGCTTCCGCCCTGTCCAGGCGGGCTTTCTTCCAGACTAACAGCGCGATGTCCTCCACCAGCACCATCTCCAAGGTGTCGGCGGGCTGGCGCGCCAGGACCAAGCCCTTCAACAAACGCTCGAAGTCCCGCGGGTCTTCGCCCAGCGCGATGGCGGCGTCCCAGAAGAAATTGGCGTTTGAGTAGAGGCCGTGCTTGCGCGCGTTCTGGCTCGAGCGCCTCTTGCCCTCCGCCGTGCGCGGGCCGGTGGATTTCTGGGGGTTCTCTTTGCGCGCTTCAAGTTGCGCCGTCGTCACGTTTTCGGTTTGGCTAGCCATGTGGTTTCTCCTTTTTTCTGTGGCGCCCGTCGGTGGCGGGCGAGCTTCCTGAACGCCGCCCCTGAAGCGGCGCCAGATCCCGGGTCTCCGTTTCCGCCGGCGCCGCCAGCGGTTCGTCCGGAAGCCAAATCTACTAGGCTATCAGATAAAAATGGAACGGTGGGTAATGTTGGGACGTCTGTGAATATTTATTTTTGCCCAATGAAATCAGGCTATTACAGGGACTCCAAGGGACAAGATGCCCGCGCCCTGGCCCAATGTGTGGCATTTTGGCACAGAGCTCTTTTCTAGCTTGGGCTGCCTCTGGCTGACATTCGTGCACTCGTCTGCCAGGCTGTCATTCTGAGTCCGCCATTCTTATTGGCGGACGAACCCGCCGCGGCGGGTCGCTCTGGACTTTTCTGCCGAGAAACAGCAGGGCGGGATCAGCATGACAGTGAGCGGGCGCTCTCGTAAGCGGCAGGGCGGTTTGTCTGAGGGCGGGGGTCGTACGCGTTAAAACAAGGGAGCTTCGACACAGGTTCAAGCCCCGATAGGGGCGATCCCGCCCTGCGGGATGGCCCACGGTCCCGCAAAGCGGGATGGGAATGCAAGATTCAAATCATCATGAGCCCGCCGCGGCGGGCGACATAAGAGCGATGGCCGACCCTGACGCCGTTATGTCGCCCCTACCGGGGCTGGTCTCCAAACCATGTGGATTACGCGCACCCCATAGCTTTCGCTATGGGCTATCCCGCTTTGCGGGACCCCTGGCGGGGCTCAAAAACTCCAAGGGGTAGCGTATTTTAACGCCTACGGGGGGTGCTCCCTGCTGAGCGTAAGCGGACGGTAAAGCGAGCCTTGGAACACTGATGTCAGGCGAAGCGCAAGGGGGCTACGCTCGGCGTGGCCCGTGGGTGCAAACCTCCCGCGCCCCGAACCCAGTGTCTATTGTATTCGACAACCTTATCGGCGAATTGGCGCAATGCGGTTTTGTATTGCCCGCACCCTTCCCTTGTGGTAACTATATTCTCGGCTTGACCGGAAGTACCCCGGTTGTGATTCATGACAGCGGGTAGCGCAGAGTCTCGTTTTTCAGAGACTCTGCGGCTTGTGCATGTGCAATGGGGCGTATAATCCCCTTTCGTGTCCCGCTTGCGCCGCCTGGTTTTATTTGACCGATTCTCCTTCATCACCTGCCGGCTCCGGCCTCACCGGCGGATGGTTGAGGAATCCGAATTCGAGTGCTTGGCCGGCGTGCTGCGCGAGCGCCGAGAGAAACATCACTTTCTGCTTACGGCGTGGGTTTTCCTGCCCGATCACTGGCATGCCATCATATTCCCCTGTTTCCCGGTCACCATCTCGCGTGTAATGGAATCGATCAAGGAAAAGACGCAGAGTCTCTGAAAAACGAGACTCTGCGCTACCCGCTTGGGCAACCGCCTGTTGAATTGAGGCAGCGAGTATAACGCAAGTTTGTTGATTTGACAGGCAAATCTACTCATTGCTCGGCCTTTCATTTTGTGTTCAAATCTGAGCGCGAACATGCAAGAGGGACGCTATGGATATATCCGTTCAGTTCGTTTTGATTGCCAAGCGCATCCTGCGAGAGTCGAGCGCGTTGAATGGTTAGAAGGGTTGGAAGCGTTAGATAAAATATGATTGCGGAAGCAACTGCGGTTACCAGGAAAAATATAATCCGAATGAATAGTTGCGCCGTGCTTCCTTCGAAAAAGTAAATATTGAGCATCAAGAAAAGGCAACTAGCTAGCCCACAGAGGACGGCAAGAAGGCATACCAGATGATGCTTATTCAGAGATGGAAACAGACCGCTCTTCACAACAAGGCGCTCGTAATGACCAGCGTCCTCGTGGCTTTCGGTACTCTCTTCTATGCTGGAGCGGCTATTTTTCAACTGTCCATATTGAGGGAAAGTTCTGAGCGGACCTCTAGGCAAAACGATAAACTCATTGCCGAAGCCGATAGAATCTCCAAATCTATCGAAAATAGCGTTGCGCAAAACAGGTCTGCCCTGGAATCCAGTATATCCCAAAGCAAAGCAGCCTTGGATACCACCGTCAAACAGTTTCGTCTGGAGCAACGCGCTTGGATAGCAACCACTGAATCCATAGCTGCCATCGAACCAGACAAGCCCACTTCTTTCACAGTCTCGACAACCAACGTGGGAAAAACATTCGCCAAAAAGGTAATCATCAGAAATCTCGTGTCCTTTTCCTCGAAGGAACTCAACGAGGTGGAACTTACGTCCCAAAACCCCAATCTTGGCGATAATTCCAAGGTCGCCAGCATTGCCGTTTTGGCACCTAATTTCCCGTATCAATCGAAGGATTCCGTCCCTGCCCGATACACGGGCCTTATTTTGCAGCGACTGGGAAGCGCCGGATACACCTACGTATGGGGGGAGGTTACTTACGAAGACATTTTCGGAAAGAGGCACCTCACCAAGTACTGTGGCTACCGATCTGTTGCCTCTGCTGATACTGTCCTTCTGCAATGTAAATTTCACAACGACGCCGACTAGGTCTGTAACGACAATTAGGAACACCGCAAACATTGTTATGGTTTTCCACTTTTTTACAATCGCCGTCAGTAGGGCTAGGAATGGCTTGGTCAGCCAAGTATATTGACGCCCTGATTTGAGATTCGAGAAAGTGGTTGTCGAGTTCTTTCTAATCGCCCTAAATAGCTCCCTACTGAATTGTGTATTTTTCGGCAAACTGAACCAGTGCCCATTTCTACTTTGCCTTGACACAAGCACCAGCGGCAGGACTCCCACTTTTATGTCGCACACCCCTTGGGACCTGTTCCATAGCTTGGGGCGACCCACGAACAATCTATTGAACTTTCTTTCTGGATTCGTATATTGTCTTAGGTATGTGACACAGGGCAAGGTCTAGCAGGATGCTGAAAAACTCTTGTGAACGTTGTCATTCCGATCCCGCCCTGCGGGAGAGAAATCTCTCTCTGGAAACCCCGATCTGATCGGGGCGAGATTCCTCGTCGTCCCGCGGACGCGGGACTCCTCGGAATGACAGGCGAGGTGGGTTTTTCAGCATCCTCCTAGGTCTGGATTGTCGCTTCAATCAGCCATGGCGGTCCATCTTTCCGGCACGGTCTGCTTCAAGGATACTCTGGCCGGAACACTGGAACAGATTGCAGACGGCAGGTACCTGCGTTGAAATGCTAACGCTTAAGGGAGTGAGTATTGCTTCCACCTGTACCAGCGCCGCAAGAGCGTCGGCGCTGATCCCTTAGGTGTTGCGCAGAGCGAGGCGCCTGCTGAGGGAGAAAACATATGGAGTCTCCAGTTCCTTCTTCTCCGGCTTCGTCGTCGGATGAAATGAACAGTCTCTTCAAACGGATTTTGGACAACCTTTTTGACGCTGTCTACTTCACTGATCTGGAACGCAGGATTACGTACTGGAACCAAGCAGCGGAACAGCTTACCGGATACAGCGCCGAAGAAGTTGTAGGGACACGCTGTGGCGACAACATCCTGATGCACGTCGACGACTCCGGGCGCCTGCTCTGTCAGGGAGAGTGCCCTCTCAGCCGTGTCATAGCGGATGGTCGCCCGCATCGGGCGGAAATCTATCTTCACCATAAACGTGGCCACAGGGTCCCCGTGGAGGTTCGTGTCTGCCCGGTTACGGGCAGAGACGGTGAAGTTGTCGGTGTGGTCGAGATTTTCAATGACAACTCGCGGGAGAGGGCCGTGCGAGAGAGAGCCAGGGAGCTCGCGAAGTTGGCATTTCTGGATCCAACATCCCAGGTGGCAAACCGTCGCTATTTGGAGCAACAGCTCTTTCAGCAACTCGATCAACGTTCCAAGTTCGGCACCCCGTTCGGAATCATGCTGGCCGACTTGGACGAGCTCAAGAACATCAACGACACCTACGGGCATGTCGCCGGAGATGCTGCGCTGGTCACCGTTGCAAAGACTGTCTCCGGTTGTTTGCGTGCGTCCGACGTGCTGGGACGTTGGGGGGGCGACGAATTCATGGTGATTCTCCCCGGCATTACGAAAGACATCCTGGCGGACACGTCCGAGAGATGCAGGGCACTGGTCGCTCGGTCTACAGTACGGGTGGAAGGCTCGCAGATCCAGGTGACCATCTCGGTGGGGGCTGCCATGGACGCTCCTGGGGATTCGGTGGAATCCCTCTTGAAGAGGGCAGATCAGCACCTGTATAGCGGCAAGCAGTCAGGCCGAAACCGCGTGCGCTTGTGACAAGGATTGGACTATGACAGTGGTCTCCTGACTCGCCTCACCCGAATTCCCCTTTTCGCGCAAGGTGTGTCCAGATTCTCGCGAATAGGACTCGCCCAAGGTTCAATCGATACAACCAAACTCCGAAACAAGTGCCCAAGGTATTTGTGATGACATCTGTGGTGCCGGAATCCCGCGTCGGCAGGAATGCCTGAAGAGATTCGATCGTAAGGCTGACTGCGAACCCTAGAAGGATTGTGACCAGTGCCGGCCTTTTGATCCGTCCGGCCAGCGAAAAGTAGGCGCAGAAAAGGAACCCGAAAGGAACAAAACCCGCAATGTTGACCAGCACGTCACCCCAATAGCTCCAAGTTGGACGGAATTCCTCCCAGAAGGGGCGTAGGAGGGCTTGGTCCAAAACCAGATAACGGTCCGGAATATACAAGTCGGTTCCCGAGGGCACTTGGTTATGAATGACACGACCCGCGCGTTCATCAAACAGATAAAGCGCCACGGCACGCTCATTTTCGGAAACGTCTGGTCGTCCCTTTTCTGTCCAAGTCTCATAGTGGTGAAAGACCTGCGCCGGCGAGATCTCTTGGTCATAAAAGGCAAGCCCCCGCAAAAGACCTGACCAGCTACTTTCTACTATGGGCGAGTTGGCGATGACGAGCTCGCCGTCAAAATCCCGGCTGGAGAGCGGAAACTTGGGGGCTGTTCGGGCCAGCGCACCGTCAATATAGACTGACGTCTGCCCTCCCTTTGACGTAACCGTTACGAACAACGGCTTTCCCCGACGGAAAATATCTTCAACATAGAAGAGTCTGGTGGTTAGGGTTCGATAGCGCCCCTCGCGAATGTCATTTTGCAAGGCAAGGTCAGTAATGGATTGGTTCAGCGAGAACTGCCGAGGGTTCCCTGGAGCGTAGAAGGCGAAGAGAGTGGCCGAGGCCGCAGTAAGATCAGGCTCGAACCAGATCTCCAGGCTGCATGGGGCGTCCGCTGGCGCATTCGCCGCCTTGAATTTGCCGGAACTCAGTATCGTCCCATGACGACCAAAGTGCAGGCCGTTGCCCCCAGCGAACCATGTCACCTGATTCCTGGGAGAGTGAAAGGGCCAGAGCCCTGCCACCAAAAGGCCCCCTAAGACCAATCCGCAAGCCACGCCGAGGAGCTTCGAAATTGTCACCTCCCAGTTAATCTGGACGATCTTTTTTTGAATTCCGGAGGTAATACGCGGCCGGCCAAATGTGGCGTCGTCTTGTTTCTTTTGAATCATCGGGTTCGCCAGCAAACTCTCTTGCTCACAGGAAAAACGGAACGTGAACTCCACCATATCATGAAAGCTTTGCTTTCTGTCCATTCCCCCCATGGCCGGTGGTGTCCTAATATGCGACGTAGGGCGGGGTCCCGCAAGGCGGGACCGGCCTGGCCGGCCCGTCCCGGCATGGCGGGAGAGAGGCGGCCCTGCATTCTAATTGGGACGCTACCCCATGGCCGCGTAGCGCACGGGTGTAACGTTAGCGCGACACCCGCCACATGTGCAGGTGGCGCTACAAACGTGACGTCCTACCAGGGAGCAGGATGGAAAGGGACACCACAACCCTGGCATGACATCACTCCCCCAGCGCCTCTTGCTGCATCAGGCTGGCGGGTGTACACTCGCGGAGACTCGAGCCACTACTGAGACGACCGGATCATCTGCGTAGAGACTAAGGATGGAGCACTGGTATGAGCCCTCAGAACCTCGCCGGATTTGTCATTCTGCTCGCGCTATCGCTCGCCCTGACGTTTGCAATCTGGGCTCTCGTATCGAAGAGCCTCGAAGGCCTGCTGAACCAAGCCCTGAAGTTACCCGACGGCACCACGTTCTACCTACGAAGCTTTCTTATCGGCCTATTGCTGGCCGCCTGCGCGGGCGGCTTCGGAACGACCTTCAACTTCAAGCCGAGCGATCCCTTCATGGAGTACGTTTGGAGAGTCGCGGCGGGCGTGCAAGAAGTCTGCCAGTTCTTCTTCGGATTTCTGCTGGGCTATCTCATTCTGATTACCGTCCTCGTGGCCGTTCTGCGAGCGAAGCATGAGCAATGAACAGTACCTGATCGTCTCGTACTTCTTTGTTGGCGTGCTGTCGATCGTGATCGCCATGGCGGCTTATGCCTTTCTGCGCCGCCCGCTCGCCGGGCTCGCCAGCGCTTTCCCCAACAGGAATCTCGCCTCCGTCCTCAAAAAGCTCTTCCCCGCTGGCTTGGTGTTGCCGGCGCTGGCAGGATTCCTCTCGGTGAGCTACCAGAGTTGTCACCAAAGCTATGAGTCGATTATCGCTGACCGGTCTTATCTGGTCGGCAAGAACCAGCAACAGATCTCGGCAATTTGCTTCTTCCTCATGCTGGCGGTCTTGGGCTGGGGTGTGGTTGTTCTTCTGAGCCTGGTCACCCAGCCTAAGCAGCCAGGGCCCGGCGCTGACGGAGAACCAAATCGCCGATAATCCCTCGGATGCTCCCCCGCCTCAGAACCTTCACCGCGCCGCGGCCCGCCCCGGGAGAGGGCCAAGCCCTCTGCCGAACCCCGCATGGGCTCAAGGTCAAGGGCGATTATGAATTGTGGATGCCGGATTGTGAGGTGCCGTCTGCGGGGGCAATAGTGAACCGAGCCGGCGAGCGCTGGCGGGAGTGAAAAGCCGCGGACCTCACGCAGCAGAGGTCCGCGCTACTCTTGCTACCTCCCTCGCTCCGTATCGGGATGCGCCAGCCGCTAAGGTTGTGCTATGCTTTGCCGTAATGGATGAAAAGAACAAGCTCTATTTTGGCGATAACCTGAAAATTCTTCGCGACCACGTCGCGGACGCCAGCGTTGACCTGATTTACCTTGACCCGCCCTTCAACTCCAACGCCAGCTACAACGTCCTCTTCAAGGAAAAGAGTGGCGAGGAATCCGCCGCGCAAATCACGGCCTTTGAGGACACGTGGCAGTGGAGCGTGGAAGCAGAGGCGGTGTACAAGGAAATCGTCACCAGCGGCCCGCGCAAGCTCGCCGATCTCATGCAGGCGCTGCTCGCGTTCCTTGGCCGCAACGATATGATGGCCTATCTCGTGATGATGGCAATTCGCCTGGTGGAATTACACCGCGTGCTCAAGCCGACGGGCAGCATATATCTGCACTGCGACCCGACGGCGAGCCATTACCTCAAACTGCTGATGGATTCGATCTTCGGCCCTGAGCATTTCCTAGCGGAAGTTACATGGAAGCGAACGGGAACCCACAGCGACGCGAAACGATGGGGCCCGGTGGCGGACATCCTGCTTCATTACGGGAGAAGCGATAACCCCACCTGGAATCCTCTTCACGAGCCGCACAGCGAAGAGTACATCGCCAGCAAGTACCGCTATACGGACCACGCCGGGCGTAAGTACAGACTCGACAACATGACAAGCCCGAAGCCGAGGCCGAACATGATGTACACCTGGAAGGGGCATCCCTCGCCTCCCCTCGGTTGGCGCTACTCCAAAGAGACGATGGCAAGACTGGACGCGGAGGGTCGAATCTGGTACCCGGACTCAAAATCTAAGCGGCCACAACTTAAGCGTTATCTTGACGAAATGCCGGGGGTTCTCGCAGGAAATGTCTGGACGGACATCGACCCAATCAATTCTCGCGCCCAGGAACGTCTCGGCTATCCCACCCAGAAACCCGAAGCACTTCTCGAACGGATCATCAAAGCCAGCAGCGATGAGGGCGATATAGTTCTCGATCCCTTCTGCGGCTGCGGCACCGCGATTGCCGTAGCCGAGAAACTCAAACGCCGCTGGATCGGCATTGACGTCACATATCTCGCCATCAACCTGGTGCAGCGTCGGCTGCGGGATAGCTTTGCGGAGCAACTTAGCACTTATGAGATCATCGGTGCGCCCACGGACTTGCAGGGCGCCGAGGCGCTGAAAGAAATCAGCCCGCACCAGTTCGAGTGGTGGGCGGTGGACCTGGTGGATGCGCGGCCGGCCAAGGACCACAGAAAAGGCGCGGACACCGGCATCGACGGCTACATCAACTTTTTCGACGACAAGGGCGGCCAAGCCAAGCAGGTGATTGTGCAGGTGAAGAGCGGCTACGTCGGCGTGAACCACGTGCGCGACCTAAAGGGCGTGCTGGAGCGCGAGAAAGCTGCCATCGGCGCGCTGATCACACTGCGCGAGTCCACCAAACCCATGCTCACGGAAGCTGCGGCCACGGGCTTCTACGAGTCAAAAGACTTTCCGGGCCGCTATCCGCGCCTGCAAATCCTCACCATCGCCGAATTGCTGGCCGGAAGGAAACTCGAATACCCGACCCACCGCGTCGAAACCTTCGCCAAAGCAGAGAGAAAGACGAAACACGAGCAGGAGGGGCTTTTCTAGTCCTTGTGGGGGACAGCGATGAGTACGACGCTAAATCAAATCCTTGATCTAGTTGGACCGCTCGATGATTCCGCGGGGGCCGACACTCCCCGCGAACGATTCCGTCGGTTCCTGACGAAGAACGTGACGAACGTGGCCGAGCTCCGCGATCACATCGAACAATGCCTTCGGACTCCAGGAGACCAGAATAACCGCGCGTTGCAGGACTTGGTCAATCACATCGGAGGCTTTTTGGGGTTCGACGTTGTCTTCGGCCGTTATCGGGGCGTTCAGGGTGAGGTTGGTTTTGACGGCCATTGGAAGTCTCCCACGGGGCTTCACGTGATCCTAGAGGTTAAGACCACAGAAACCTACGCGATTAAAACATCCACATTGCTCGGTTATGTTGACGAGTTGATCTCGCAAAAACAGGTTCCCTCGTGGGACTCCGCGTTGGGTCTCTATGCGGTTGGCCGTCCTGACCCAGAGGTGCGCCAGCTCGGGCACGCGATTGTCGCCGAGAAGAGAACGAACCAGTTGAGAATCATTTCTGTTGAATCCCTTCTATCGCTTGCGGACCTCGTCAGTGACAGTGACTACGACGTAAGCCACGAGGATGTCTTGGTGCTCCTAAAGCCGTCCGGGCCTGCTGTCGATGCTTTGGCGGGCCTGATTGCCCGGTTGGTTGCCCAAGTTGAGGTGGGGGAAACCGTAAAAGAGGCTGGACCCTTGAGCGCCCCCGTCGAGCCTGAAAGCCCAAGGTACTGGCTCACCCCCGTCAAAGACCACGAAGGCGAGACTGCACAACAATGCATAGAGAGATTGGTCGGGCAGCACCAAATGTATGCATTCGGTGAGCGGACACCTGGGAGAAAGCGTTTGAAGGTCGGCGACCACTTGTGCTTCTACGCGACGGGCCAGGGGATAATGGCAGATGCAGAAGTGGCTTCGGTTCCCGAAAGAAAACCCGACACTCGCGTGACACACAGCAAAGAATTCCCTTTCACCTTTCGGCTGCGGAAATGCGCCCTGTACGTCGATCGTCCAGTAGTTCTCGACGCTGCCTCGAGAAACGAACTCGATGCCATGAAGGGAAGGAACCCTGGCGGCCCGTGGGCCTGGTTTGTGCAGGGCACGCACAAGATCACGGAGCGCGACTTCAACCTTCTCACCCGCCGGCAGCCTCGAGGCGGCGCGACTTAGTTTTCGAGCGGGCGCCACGGTCAATCGTACTCTGATTGACCGTGCGCCTTTCCCCATGACCAGAGACCCACGGTCAGCGCAGCCCTGACCGCGGGCTTTTCTCATGCCCGATGCCTCTGCGGCAACCGCACGTCGCCAATCTGGATGGGGCGCGCCACGCACCGTGCGGTACGTGGCACGCCACGCACCATACGGTACGTGGCACGCCGCTACCGTCGCCTTGTCCAAAGCACACCCGCTCCCCTTCGCTCCTTCCTCCGGAAAAGAGAAGGGCCAAATATGACGATGTTGACTTGTCAGCGTGTGATTTATAAGTTACAATAGAAACGTGATCGAGATTCGCCACTACGTCAGCCACGCCGGAAAAGATATCTTTGACGATTGGCTGTCGGAACTGGCGGATGCCCGCGCACAGGCGAAGATTGCCAGCCGAATTAACCGGCTCGCCGCCGGGAACTTTGGCGACTGCAAGCCGCTGCGACAGGGTGTGTGCAAAGTGATAGGGGTCAGGTGCTAGTACTACTACGTTAAGTTAAGGTGGGCGGTTTCGTTTGCGAATTACGCTGCCACAATACGCGCACTCTCCGGTCCAGGTAAACAACAGGCGTTGGATCTCACGACGCGTCTGTGGCAGGGTCCACCCA
>Ga0208687_1000460_pt1 | contig 27975 bp, 31 predicted proteins | sample June2015DPH_6_10_FD_184695 | JGI IMG/M metagenome (GOLD analysis project Ga0208687, IMG submission 184695) | Peatland microbial communities from SPRUCE experiment site at the Marcell Experimental Forest, Minnesota, USA - June2015DPH_6_100... | ecosystem: Environmental > Terrestrial > Soil >...
CGAATGCCTCGCTTGAGCAGCTTGCGGATGATGGGAATCCAGGTCTCCATCTCGTGCGTCCGGTCGATGATGACCCTGTCCCAGTGCTTGGTCTTATCCTCGATGCCTTTTCGGTCGCCCAGCCACCTGAGGTAGGCAAAATCCGCGGTCACAACATCCTGCTTTGCAACCAACCGATCGACGGGCGCCATCCAGGGATGATCAATAAGCGCCAAGGAAATGTTCCTCAGTCTAAGTAGATCGAGGAGGCGGTCGTTTATCCAGTATTTGTTCCGGAGCTCAACCGAGTAGGCAGGGCCGCGGGGAAGCTGATCCAGGAACTTTGACAGCCGGGCAAGGAAATCCTGGGCCTGGGGAAAAGCCTGTTTATTGAAGTAAGGGAACTGGAGCAACAGGGGCCCGAGCTTGTCGCCAAGGAGGTCCATCGTCTTCAGGAACTCTGAGAGCTCATGGGCGCAATCAACAAGCACTTTCTCATGCGTGATTACCTGGGGGAATTTGGCTGCAATGACGAAACCCGCCGGGGTGCGCGCGCGCCAATTCCTTACCACCGCAGCGGGGGGAGTTCGATAGAACGTCGAGTCTACCTCAACGGTGTCAAAGTGCTTCGCATATTCAGAGATGAATTCAGCAGAAGTGGTGCCCGGAGGATAGAAAACCCCTACCCAATCCTGACTGGACCAGCTCGAGGTGCCAAGGCGCAGGTTTTGAATTTGAGGGTAATCCAACGCCGTCAAATCTCGTATCGCAAAAAACTACTCTCCGCACATGCCTCGCTCGCGCGCGCCACATGTACGGCACGGGCCAGCCTCGAAAGAAGCAGCGGAGTGCGAGCCCTTCACCACCGCGAATACAGAGAGTAACTTGTCCACATTGGGGCTTTCACACTTCCCACAAAGTACGCTGCTGGACGAGGAAGTAATGATTTTTTCGAACTGGGCTCCGCAGTCCTGGCACTTGTATTCGAAGATCGGCATATCATTCTCCCTCCTGCAATATAGCGGATGACACCCGACATTTCAACGTGGTTGCCGGGAGGGTTGCGGCGAATTCGCTTTTGGGCCAGACTGCAGGCGCATTTTTCAGGCTGGGTTCGAGGTCGAGGGCCGACGACAGAGGGCCGAAAATCGCTTGACAGGCTCCAGTTTATTGCTTACAGTGTCCCCCAGCCACCATGATACGGAACCTAGGAATCTTTCACTAGAGGAGAGGAGCAGCAAATGGCGAAGGTGTTGACTAAGTCACAAGTGGTAACCCATCTGGCAGAAAAGGTGGGGATTCAAAAGAAGGCTGCCGCGGCAGTCCTGGAGCACCTCGCTGCTCTGGCGACGAAAGAAGTCAAGGGCGGCGGACAATTCGTGGTTCCTGGACTCGGCAAGGCTGTTAAGGCACACCGAAAGGCTCGCGTGGGCCGTAATCCTCAGACCGGTGAGCCGATCAACATTCCGGCAAAGACGGTCGTCAAGTTTCGCTTGGCCAAGGCATTTAAGGATGCCGTGGTGCCTCCCAAGAAGAAATAGCGATTCAGCCGCGAGTCGCCGTTCTGGCTCGCGGCTCCTCGCACAGGCACTCGGAAAGTTGAACTCCGCACTCCGTGAATGAACTTGCGCCGGGTCGATCCGTGTCCGTGGCGAGTGGGCTTCACCAAGAGGAGCAAGGGGGGTAGTGTCGCCCCATGTTGAAAGCTCGGCGGCGTTTCCGCAGAGGGGACTGGGCGACGCTTCCTCCGGGCGGCGCGAGAGTGCCTATCGAAGGCGCTCCCCATGGGTCAGCCATCGGACCCCCATAAATCAGTGTCGTGTACCTGAAGTGCTTTGGGCAGGTCAATCCGGTCCCGGAGCGTCGGACCGCTCGCAAAGGGTTTGCGTTCTTTGGGGCTTCGCGTTTTGCGTGCTGCCGCTTTTCAAACGTACTTCCCAGGCAGGACACTAGCGCGCATATCGCGTGGGGCGGGGGCCCTCTTCCAGGGCCTGTCGGTCCCAGATCATTCCTTCCCGCGAATAGTGGGCTATCTCAAAGTCCTGGGTCAGTTCCAGCGCGTCCACGGGGCAAGCGTCCTCGCATAAGCCGCAGAACATGCAGCGCGAAAGGTCATAGGTGAAGGTCGTCAATCGCTTCTTGCGGTCCTCGGTCCGCGCCCATCCCACCACAATCAGGTTCTCCGGGCAGGCCAGCGAGCAGAGGTTGCAGGCGATGCAGAGTGTCTCGCCGGTTTCCGGGTGGTTGTTCAGGCGCGGGGCGCCCCGGTAGCGTTCCGCGACCACGGGGCGCTCCAGCGGATACTGTTCGGTGTAGGTGGCGCTGGGGCGCTGATAGGAAAACGTCAGCCTCAGGCCCTTGATGAGGTCAACCAGGAATATCCGCCGAACCAGTTCCCTAACGCTCATTCTTCAAACCCTGCCTTTGTTTGATTTCATGCCAATTAGAAATTGAAGCCCCGCACTCGCCGCCCCGCCACGCTGGCAATTCCCCGTCAGAATGATAGATTAGATCGGTCGGGGAGAAGATGACTTAAGTCGCCAGGGCGAAGCGCCGCGCGGGCGCGTCTACCCTGAAAAGGCAAAAATGAGCCTGCACTTTATAATTGCCACAGGCTCAGTTCCCGCGCGCTTGCCCACCTGACACGGGGGGCGCCTCGTCGAGATGCCGGCCACCGCTGCCCGGCACATGCCTGTCATTGGAGGTAAAATAGCCTGTAGCGAGTGGGTCGTCCACCCATTACGAAAAAACGGGTTTGCTCCTTTTCACCCTGAACTGGGTAAGGGTCGCGGTTTTCCCAGCTCCGGCGAGCATCCGAAAGCTCAGGGGTGTGAACAAATGAAACGCATACTCTTAATCATAGGGCTGTCGTTGTTCATTCTGTACCTCGGTGACTATCTCTCAGTTCGCTACAGGATCCCGAAGAGCCGTAGCCAATTCGGAGTGGTGAAAATCCAGCGCTATTATGCGGTGGGCCTGAAGAGCCACAAAACCGAGTTTATGTTCCTCGCGCCGGAAAACCAGGTATGCGTCCACTCCCTGTTTCCTCACTTCGGCTACAGTCCATGCTGGTACCTCAGTCGGAGAAATGTGAAACGGATCGATATATGATTCCGGAGGCGCCAGTGATTCGCCATTCGAGCTGCTCTTACCGCCAACATCAACATGATTCTGTGATGCGCCCCTCGGCGCGCAGACTTCAGAGGGTCTGCACACCAACCGCTGAGATCGAAACTTCACTCGTCAAAAGATCGGGATGTGGTATCATCGCCCGCGGGAAGTGTACCTGCATTGTTAACTCATCCTGGGAATAGCGATGCATTGGATAGGTGATGCATGAAACAAGAATGTTCATTACAGCCCGAGGCTGTTCCCGCTTTTCCTGCTCTTGGCAAACGAATCAAGACCCTGATGGTCTGGCCCAAAATCCCCGATTCCTTTTGGACATTCACGGGCATGATGCGGCTCCTCCGTGAAAAGGTCGTCATCCCGCCCTTGGGGCTCATCACGATAGCTGCGTTATGTCCTAAGGGATGGGACATTCGCCTGATTGACCAGGGTGTGGAAGACTTAAATGATGCCGACATCCTCTGGGCGGACCTCGTCATGGTAAGCGGCATGCGAGTCCAGAGAAAAGGGCTCGAGGAGGTCCTCGCCCGCGCCCGCAGCCTGGGCCGGCGTACGATCGTGGGCGGACCCTATCCGAGCAGCGAACCGGACGAAGTGCTGAAGTTGGCGGACCATGTGGTGGTGGGCGAGCCGGATGAGGTGTTTGACGCGATCGCTAAAGACCTTGAAGAAGGGTCGGCCAGAAGGCTCTATACGATCGAAGACAAGCCCGACCTTACTAAGACGCCGGTGGCGCGCTTTGACCTTCTGAAAACTGGCTTCTACGCCTCGATGGCAATTCAGTTTTCCCGCGGTTGTCCATTTCAATGTGAGTTCTGTGACATCATCGTGCTTTACGGACGAAAGCCTCGAACCAAGCGCCCTCAGCAAATCCTGGCGGAACTGGACGCGCTCCTGAAACTGGGATGGAAAAAGCAGGTTTTTATTGTTGATGACAATTTCATAGGCAATCACCGGCTTGCTCTCGAGCTGGCTCGAGAGTTGGAAAAGTGGCAGCAAGCTCATGGCTATCCGCTGGCTTTCTATACCGAAGCGTCTATGGACCTCGCGCGCCATCCCGCACTGATCGAGGCCATGGTCAAGGCGAACTTCTTGCATGTCTTTGTGGGGATTGAAAGTGCTTCGAAGGAGTCTCTGGTGGAGGCGAAAAAGCTCCAGAACCTGTCACAAGATCCAATTGAGTCCATCAAGATTCTGCAACGGGGCGGCCTGTGGGTTACGGGTGGATTCATCCTCGGATTCGACTCCGACACCGAAGACATCTTCGAGCAGCAGATTCTCTTCATTGAGCGCGCAGCGGTCCCCTGGGCTATGATAAATTTTTTGCACGCGGTGCCGCGAACCGCGCTTTACGACCGAATGAAGAAAGAGGGACGCTTGACCGAATTGAGCGTGCACAATAGTGACTCCACGCCGCCGAACTTCCAGACCGTTCTCCCGCCCCTCGTTCTGTTGAAGGGTTTTCAAAAAACACTTACCTCAATTTATGATCCCACAAAATTCTTCGAACGTGCGTGGCGTTCTCTCCAGTTCTGGCAGACCAGGAATTGCCAGCGGCCTGCCCAGCAGCCGGGTTGGGTCGACATAGCCAAAATAATGCTCCGTTCGATCTGGCATCAAGGCCTGAGGTCTTCCTACCGCCGGCCATATTGGAAATACTTGCTTCGACTCGTTACCCGGTGTTTGACAGACCCCGCGAAGATCTGGATAGGCTGTACCATCCTGATCGCCGGGCATCACTTTATTCCCTATGCCAAAGAGGTGGTGCAGCGGGTGGAAGGGGATATTGCCGAAATCGACAATGAGGAACTGGACCAAGTGAAGGGCGAGGTTGCCGAAATCGGAAACAGACCAATGCCCGTTGCATCCGAGTTCTGAACGCGGGTGGCGCGCAACCTGTTCCGATACAATCCCGACCCGTCGTGGAGCGTAACAGGCACGCCTTGCAACGTACGTCAAGCTACTTTCGAGTCTGCGGAAGACTCACCATTGCCGTCCGGAGGAACCCCACAATGAAAACCGCATGGAAACTGGTTAGCGCGCTCATTCTTCTCGCGTCGCTGAACACCGCAGAGCCTGCCCTGAGCGGAGCGAAGGCTCCGGAGAGCGGGACTTGCGCTACTAACGGCGGGCAAGCCCAGATGAGGGCCGGCACAGGAAGTTACGGTTGTTCCGCGAAAGACATTGCGCACTATGTCTGCCGCAGAGCGGCAGGGCGGATAACAATTGACGGCCGGCTGGACGAGCCCTCCTGGCAGAAGGCCGAAAAGTCCCCGCGTTTTGTTGACATGGTTACGGGAGAGCCCGGCTTCTACGACACGCGAGCCGCCGCATTGTGGGATGACGAATATCTTTACGTTGGCTTGTGGGTTGAAGAGCCCTACGTCGAAGCCCACCTGACCAAGAGAGGTTCGCTGATTTTCCAGGAAAATGATGCCGAGGTGTTCATCGACGGCGGTGATGCCTATTCGGAGTTCGAGATCAACGCGCTGGGCACGACTTACCAGGTCTTCTTCATCTGGCAGGATGCTTACAAGAAAGGCGGTCCGTCAGGTGACGGATTCGACGTCCCCGAATTTGACATCTTCAAGAATAAGGCCCTTACCTTCGGGGGTGACTACGATCGCCAGGACCGGTCTTTCTGGGTGGGAACTCATCCCCGAGGAACCCGCTGGGCATTCCTGAACTGGGAGTTTCCGGGCCTCCTCAAAGCCGTCCATGTGGACGGCAAAATCAACGACAACTCCGTGGCCGATAAAGGTTGGACCGTTGAACTGGCTTTCCCCTGGAAGGGAATGAAGTGGCTGGCCGCCGGGCGTTCTCTGCCTCCCAAAGACGGAGACGTATGGAGGATCTTCTTTGGACGTTTCGAGCTGCTAAAACCCGGCGGCGTTGAACTCAACCCTCATCCCGCCTGGGTCTGGAGCCGCCACGCCGTCTACGACACCCACATCCCTGAGTGCTTCCCTTACATTCATATGTCGAATCGAATCGTCGGGGAGAGGTAGCGCGTTTCCAAGCCGTCATTCTGAGTCCTTCGCTGTCATCCTGATCCCGCCCTGCGGGAGAAGGATCTCGCTCTGAGTATTTTCAAGACAATGCGGGATTCCTCGCTTCGCTCGGAATGACAACGTCAAAAGCGGAGGTCCGCGCTACTCGCTAGTCGCTCGTGTAAAGTGATAGACTCGAATGGCTGTCGAACAGCCTCAACAACCCTCAAGGGAGCCACCAGATGGCCGTAACAGGTGACAGCCTCTTCCCGCACTTGATGACGGAGCAAGTCTCGCCACGGACGACTGGAATCCTGCCAGCTCAGACAATTCGGGAGTTAATCGCCTGCGGGCGGGTTGAGGCCATCGAAAAGATCACGGAAGAGCAGATTCAACCCGCCAGCATTGACCTGCGGCTGGGTGATGTTGCATATCGCGTCCGCGCGAGCTTCCTGCCTGGCCAAGACTGCACTGTCCAAGATAAGGTCTCTGATCTGCTTATCACCAAGGTTGATTTGACTGAGGGGGTCGTGTTCGAGCCAGGCTGTGTTTATATAGCGCCGCTGAGGGAGGAGTTGAGCCTGCCGAAAAACGTTGAGGCAAGGGCCAATCCCAAAAGTACGACCGGAAGGCTCGACATTTTCACCAGGCTGATAACCGACTACGGAACCGAGTTCGAACGTGTTCGCCCCGGTTATCGTGGAAGGCTTTTTGCTGAAATCGTGTCACGCACATTTACCATCAAGGTGCGTACTGGAATGAAACTGAATCAACTGCGCTTCATCCGGGGTAACCCGCCTTCCCACGACGGCCCATTGGCTGCGTTGGACGAAAGGGAAAATCTCGTGTACGAGGACGCGGAAGGTCCCATACGGGCCAAGATTGACAAGGGGCTGCGCATTTCCGTGAGACTTAGCGCGGAGGGGGAAACGGACCTTGTCGCTTACCGAGCCAAGAAGCATGCACCCGTGATCGACCTTGGCGAAAGGGACTTTTACGACCCAAGAGAGTACTGGGACACCGTTTACTCAGTGCCACGACGAGGCATAATCCTGGACCCGGGTGATTTTTATTTGTTGGCGTCCAAAGAAAAGATTCGTGTGCCGCCTGACTACGCAGCAGAAATGGTCCCCTACGATCCGTCCATCGGAGAGTTCCGTGTCCACTACGCAGGCTTCTTCGATCCGGGATTCGGATACGGACTGAGCGACGTCCTCGGAACGTTGGCCGTACTGGAAGTAAGGGCGCATGAGGTGCCCATTCTGATCGAGCATGGGCAAATAGTGGGGAGGCTAGTCTATGGTCCCATGCTCGCGCGGCCCGATAAAATATACGGTGTTCAAATAGGCTCCTCATACCAAATGCAAGGGCTGGCGCTCAGCAAGCAGTTCAAGAGATGGCCGTGAAGTAATTGCCGATTTTCGATTGATCCCGCCGAGGCGGGACTGATTGACAGCAAAGCAGTTCGCCATACCGCTTCTTCAACCCGAATTCGTAAGTTGAACGACGTTCCTAACTTCATGGAATGGAGAAACCCCTCACCCGTCCGTCAGCTGACGGACACCCTCTCCCCGGGGAGAGGGCTGTCATCTCTCGGGCGCGTGGAAGTTAGGAAAACCGCCCTCTCCCGAGGGGAGAGGGTGGCCCGCTGCCGGCGCTTTCACCAGCCGGAGCGGGCCGGGTGAGGGGTTAGTTGGGAGGGGCTCGGAGCCTAGAGTGAAGCAATTGTCAGGCGCACTCTCCTGTTGCTGCGCAGGTTTGGTGGAAGCGACTTCAATCTAACGTGCTGGAACGGAACAGGGCCCCTCAATTTGCGAATTCGGGATCAACCGGCAATCATGCGGCTACATGGACGACAGCTTTGACCACACCGTCGCGGTAGTCGGCGACCAGGTCGAAAGCCTTCCTGGTTTCGGCAAGGGAGAAATGGTGTGTCACAAGTCGAGCAAGGTTGATGGCGCCGTTTGAAACCAGTTCGATAGCAGGGGCCATGCACTGGTTCTGCCTGCGGACGCTCTGCAATCGTATTTCTTGGCGCCTTAGGGTGTGAATGCTGAAGCTGACCCGGTCAACCTCAGGAATGCCGATCATCAGCACCGTTCCGCCGGGCTTGAGCAGCTCAATCGACTGGTCGAGGGTTTCCTGCTGGCCCGCGCACTCGAAAACGAAATCCACTCCCAGCGGCTCGAGCTCGCGGATCGCCCGGACCACGTCGGTGTGTTTCGGGTTCCCGGTCCACCTTGCCCCGCAGCGCCGGGCCAGCGCGAGGCGCTCGTCGAGCAGGTCGGTGGCGTAGACCGTGCAATCACAGGCCGCAAGGCTCGAGAGCAGGACACACAGTCCAATGGGGCCGGAGCCCAGGATGGCGATCTTCGCTCCCGGCTGCATCTGCGCCAGGCGTTGAGCGTAGAGCCCAATGGAGAGCGGCTCGACCACCGCGGCTTGCACCATGGTCATGCCATCCGGAATCGCATAACAGGACCTCTCCGGCATCACCAGGTATTCAGCCAGCGCCCCCGTCGCCTGCCCGGGGCAGGCCAGGAAGCCCTGATTCCGGCAAGTGTGTTCCCGGCCTGACAGGCATTGGTCGCAATGCCCGCAGGGAATCAGCGGGTCCACTGCGACGCGCTGGCCAACCTTGAGCCGTTTCACTTGCTCCCCAACTCCTACGATGGTTCCCGCACACTCGTGACCCGTCCATTCCGGATACTTGACGACCAGGGAGCCGATCCGCCCCGCCGTGTAGTAATGCACATCCGATCCGCAAACGCCTACCACCCCGATGCGCAAGAGGACACTGTGCGGGTCGCTGATCTCCGGTTGCGACGTCTCGCGAATCTCCATTTGTCGAATGCCGGTTAAGAAAGCCGCTCTCATCAAGACTCCTCTACAGATGTAATAGGACATTGTATCAGGTGAGTAGAGGGAGCAACAGGCACCTAATCAGCCGACAGGTCGGGACGCTACGCTTGCTTCTGTCGCCGGACTTCTGACTGCTGACTTCTCTTAGGGCCGCGTTCCGCCGTCAAATTGTTTCCACATACGTCAGGCGGGATGCGATAGCCTGAACCTCTTCCAGTGAGCGGGAGTTCTCCAACGCGGAGATCTGCACCGCCACATTGCCGACCAGGGTTGCTTCGCTCGGTCCTTTGATGATTTCAAGTCCGGTGGCTATACCGGCCAACCGATTAAGCGCTTCATTCCTTACGCCGCCGCCCACAATACACAGGCGGGCGATATGTTTCCCGGTGCAGATGCGGATTGCGTTGATAACCTCCGCATACCGTCTGGCCAGACTGCGAAAGATAATGCCTGACAATGCCGCGGGGCGGTTCTCCTCGGCGAAGCCCTGGGCTCTTAACTGGGCTTTGATTCGCGCCACCATGTTTCCAGGGGCCAGGAAGGTCTTATCTTCACTTACATCGAACCAAGGCCCCTCCATTGCCGTGTCCATGCACTGTTCCGCCAATCCCGCCGGGCTCACTTGCAATCCTTGTTCTTTCCATTCTCGGAGGGCTTCCTGGAGCAACCACAAGCCAATCACATTGCGCAGAAACCGTATGGTGTTTCCCACCCCGCCCTCGTTCGTGATATTGAACTTATACCCCTGCTCAGAGATGAGGGGCTCTCGAAGCACTGTCCCGACCAGTGACCATGTTCCTGAACTTATGAATGCAAGGTCATCGTGAGGATACGGAATGGCAGCAACGGCCGAGCCTGTGTCGTGGCAAGCCGGAGCGATAACCTTGACGTTCGAGAGGCCGACTTCGCTGGCAATCGCCGCCCGGAGGCTCCCCAGGATTGTCCCGGGAGGTACAATCGGTGGAAACCGATCAAGGCTGAGACCGAAGGCCTCACAAATTTCGTGTGACCAGGATTTTGAAGCGGCGTCCACCAGTTGGGAGTTGGGCGCGTTGGTGTATTCTGCAACCGCTACCCCCGTCATCCGAAACAGAAAGTATTCTGGTGTGCCCAGCCAAAACCTTGTCTTTTTCCATTCCTCCGGCGACTCTTCAAGATGCGCGAGCAGCCCGTAGAGCGCGTTGATGGGCATGACCTGGATTCCCGTAATCTTATAAATCCTTTTGCGTGGGAGGATGGTGAAGGCACGCTCCATCGCCCGGACCTGACGCGGATCGCGCAAGGTGTAAGCCGGGCCGATAAGGTTTCCAGCATCGTCCACCAGCAGATACTCGGCGCCCCAACAATCGAGTCCGACGCTCTCGACCCGCCCGCCGGTCTCGGCGGCGGCGATTCGAAGGCCTTTCAGAACCTCCTGCCAGATTCGCTCAATGTCCCATACAACGTGGCCGCCTTCTTCCTTCGCTTCGTTCGGAAAACGATAGATTTCACGCAAGGCGCCAGTGCTGCCATTCCACTGCCCGAGGACCACTCTTCCGCTGGAATTGCCCAGGTCGATGGCGATGATATTCTGGAAATCAGACATCCTAGTTGCCCCTCTGTCCCATGCAGCCCAGGTTGCTAAAATGAGAGCTTTTGACTTTCCGCATCCAGGGCGGCGATTTCGGTCTCGGCCAGCCGCCAGCCTAAAGCGGCGGCATTCTCCTGAGCCTGCTTGGCATTCTTGGCCCCGGGGATGGGGACAGCTCCCTTGCTCATCACCCAGTTCAACGCCACCTGGGCCGGGGACTTACCGTCGTGAGCTTGTCCAATCTCGCGCAGGAGCTGAATCAGCGGCTGGATTTTGCCAAGTCGCGCCCGCCTGAAGATGTAGCTGCGTAGCCCCGGCGGGCGTGTCTGCGGGGTGTATTTGCCCGTCAACATCCCCTTGGCGAGAGGACTGTAAGCAATCAGGGTGACACCCAACTCGCGGCAGAGTTTTAACAAACCCTCACGCTCGACGCGCCGATTGAGCAGGTGAAACTCCACCTGGTTGGACGCCAGCGGGATGCCGCGTTTCGACAGAGCGGAGTGGGCGCGCAACATCTGGGCCGAGTTGTAATTCGAGACGCCCACCGCGCGCGTCAATCCCGCCTCGACCGCGTCCGCAAGGGCATTGGCCCATGTCTCGATCGGTACGGGCCGGAAAGGCCAGTGGATCTGGTAAAGGTCGACCCGTTCCAACCCCAAGCGGGCGAGGCTGGCACGCAGTTTCGAGAGCAAGGCGCCTTTCCACAGCCGCCAGGGGTAGGGCATGAACTTCGTCGCCACCACCAGCGGCGCAATCAGTGGGGACTGCCTGGCTTCCTCGAGGCGCGCCCCCAACAACCGCTCCGAGCGCCCTTTGCCATAAACTTCGGCGGTATCGAAGAAGTTGATGCCGGATTGCAGGCTGATATGGAATGCGTCGTGAATGTCGCTATCCGTGTAGGTCTTACCGTAACCCCACATCATGCGGTCACCCCACTGCCAGGTGCCCAGGCCCAGACGGGAAATGCGAATGTCGGTCTTACCGAGGGGAATGAGATCTGCCATGCCGCTCTCCATTTCTTGCGCTGGGATTCTAACTCCCATGACTGGCCGTGGAAAACTTCGGATCTCGTCAATCAGGTTTTAACACGGAGCACACGGAGCGTCTCAGTGATCGCGCGCCTGCGGGACTCTTCCGGCCACGGAGGCGCTAATGACAGGACGAGAAACCCTGTGCGGATATAGGCGCTAGAATAAGGAATCAGGACACAATTTCAAGCCCCGATAGGGGCGATATATTGTAGCCCACGGCGAAAGCCGTGGGAATGCGCAGGTCAAGTAATCTGAGCCGCGGCAGCGGCGACATCAGGGTCACGACTAATCCTCACGCGGTTATGTCGCCCCTATCGGGGCTTCTCCCCGAACCAGGGAGATTACGCGCACCCATAGCTTTCGCTATGGGCCACATTATTCCGCCCCTGCCGGGGCTCACAGACCTCGAGGACTACCTTGATTCAACGCCTATGCCCGCTGCGGGTTTATGCCTCCGCAGCCTTGTTGCCGTACAACTTCTTAACCAAATTGGCTACATTGACCGCGAAGTGCCGTGCAGTCTCTATTCCTTCTTTGTCCTGCCAGACCTCGCCCGGAAGCCGGCCAAACACCATGTTCCAATATGTAGATCCCGGCACAATCATGTCGTTAATCAGGAAGAACATGAGCATTTCCTGGAGCGTGAAGGTGTGGCCGCCGCGCCGCGCCACCGCCACAGGGCCGCCAACCATGCCGGTGAGGAACTGGTCCGACTTTCTCGAAACCTGGCCGATTCGCTGCAGCGCTGCCATCACGTCCCCTCGCGCCGTGCCGAAGTAGACGGGCGAGCCCACAATGAAGCCCTGCGATGCTCGGAGCTTCTTGATAATGTCGTTCAAGCCGTCTTGCAAACTGCACTCATTGGATTCACCGCACTTGCCACAGGCCGTACACGATTCGATCTTCATTTCGGAAAACGAGATGACTTCCGCCTCTACACCTTGCTCGCGAATCACGCGCGCGCATTCGTTCATGAGTTGCGCGGTGTTGCCATCCGCCTTGGGACTTCCACTTATTAAGAGTACCTTTGCCATGGTTCATCTCCTACCCTTCACCAAAGCTACCGGGGGACAGCAGGATCTGGTTCTCCGGGTTTCTGGTTTCGCCAACGCTTGTAACGCGCACTGCCGCCTGCCCTTTGACCGGGCATTTGGTTTCGCAGATTCCACAGCCGATACAAAGGTCAGGGTCCACACGTGGCTGCTTGATCGTCAACTTCTCGCCCTGAATGTTCAGGACTTCAACCTCTTCAAACCAGATGGCCTTCTTGGGTGTCGGACAATGCTCCTCGCAGACGATACACGTCTTCGAGTAGGCCCAGGGCAGGCAGCGATTCTTGTCAATGTATGCTAAGCCGATCTTGATCTTTTTCTTTTCCGGGACATCAACCTGGCGAATCGCGTGAGTCGGGCAAACCTGCGAACACAGATTGCACTCGTAGTCGCAGTAACCGACCGGCATGTTCAGGACGGGCGTCCAAACGCCCTCCACTCCACCCTCCAAGGAAGCAGGATGAATGGCGTTCGTGGGACATACCTTCATGCACTCACCACAACGAATACACCTGGCGAGGAATTCGTCTTCCGGGAGCGCCCCCGGGGGACGAATCAGGGCGGGATTGAAAGACCGTTTCGATGCTTGCGGGTCGATGCCAAAGAGCAGCTTTGCGCCTAAACCGGCTAACCCCGCCGCTAATACCGCTCTCCGCCCCAGGTCAAGTCTGGCCTCTTTGGGGGGATGAACGAAATCACCGATCCACTTGTGCAAGGGGTTCATCGTGCTTTTTCTCCAGTTTCAGTTCGCAAGGCCGTGTCATTCTGAGCCCCGACTTGTCGGGGCGAAGAATCTCTGCAGTTCCTGCCTTCGGCGATCCGCAGGGATGGTTCGCGGAGTTTACCCTGACTGAACTGCGGAGATCCTTCGCGGAGTTTACCCTGAGCCAACTGCGGAGATTCTTCGCTTCGCTCAGAATGACAGGCGAAGGGCTCAGGATGACAGTAAACGGTAAAGGAGATCGCTTGGGCGGGGCAATCCGACTCGCAATTCCAGCAATAGAAGCACTCGGAAGGCTTCCACTCCAAGGGGTTGTCCGGAGTGGCCCCTCCCTGGCAGTCAACCAGACACAGCCGGCAACTGTCGCACTTCTCCTCATTCTTCTTCAGGCGAACTAGGGGGTTCTTGCCTACCACTCCCAGCAGCGCACCTAAAGGACAAACGTAACGGCACCAGAAGCGCGCACGGAAGAAGTTGAGTACAACGGTGCTAATAAACAAGACCCCGATCAGCATGCTGCCCCAGTAGTAGGGCTGTTCCACGGCGAGGAAATACTTGCGCAAAACCCCGTAGATGGGCTCCGTCACTGCCGTAAGCCGAACGGGTCCGACTCCGGGATTGGCGTCGTAAATCCAGGTGAACAACGCGACGAGGCCCTTGTTAATTGCCGGGTAGATTGAAGTGGAAAGCGAACGGAAGAAGAAGGAAAAGGGGTCCAGCCAGCCGACGACGTCAGCCCCCACTAGGGCCGCAACCAGAAATGCAACCAGCCCATAGTACTTCGCTTTCTGCCATTGATTGTAGCCGCCGACCGCAAGTTTCTGCTTGGCGCGCCCGCCCCGGAGGCTGGTGAAGAAGTTGTGCAAAGTCCCGAAGGGACAAACCCAACCGCAAAACCACCGCCCGCAGATAAAGGTCACCGCCAGGGTAACCAGCGAAAACAGCATCGCCTCGACGAGGGCGTGTGAGGCCAGCAAGGAATTGAGAGCAACCAGCGGGTCCAAGTTGAAAAAGAATGTGACTCCCCGGCCAGCCTTGTTGATGGGGTGATAAACCGTCTGCAAGAAAAGATAGCAGAACAGGAGAAAGAAACCCGTTTGGGTAAGCCTGCGCAGCCAGACGATCCACGATGTTTTCTTCTTCTGGGCCATGGGATTTACACTTCTATTTGTTTGGGTGAAAGCGAATTGAAATTGATGGTGCCGAGACCCCGGGCATTCCCCTGCACAATGTAGCCAATCGAATCGGGCTTGTAACCAAGTAATGTCGCGCCCAAGGCGTCCACGGCGACCTGGTCAACCCCGGCCACAATGGTGTCTTTGCGCTTTACATCGGCAAGATTTCCGCCCACGGGCCCATTGGCCGTCAGCACGCGAATGGCATCGAGCACCACCAGCCGGGGCTTCAAAAAGGCCGCCAGATCCACCAGAGCTCCACCCAGGTCCTGGTGAAGCCGGTTACGAGGCCCACCAATAACGCCCATCAGGTTCTTCATGCCCAGTGTCGCCAGGCACAAGTTGTGGTTCTTCACGATGGGGACGTTGATCAGCCGGTCCGCTTCGACAGTGTCCTGGTACACCTCCCACTCTTTTAAGACTTTGCCGTTAATGGACATCTTCTTGAATTTTCTTTCATCGAGAAATATCACTTCCGCCCCCGCCTTTTCGGCAGCCTGCTGAATCCCGCTGCGAGGAAAAGAAAGCCGGGCGGGATTGCAAGGGTTGTCGCTGACCAGCACCTTCTTCGCTCCCGCTTGGTAGCACATCTCCACGATAGTGGCGACGACGTCGGGGTTGGTTGTTGCGGCCTGTTCGGGGCGGCGATCCCAACCTATGTCGGGCTTTACCCATACAATGTTCGCTTTTGAAACAAAGCGGTTCATCCCACCGAGTGCCTCGATGGCCTGGCGAGTGAGTCGCCTTGCCTCCTCAGCGATGCCGTCGGGCTCCGCCGGGGAGCTCTTGTAATGCGCAACACTCATGGACGGCGCGGGCACTGCCCGGAGGGAATCCGAACCGAACAAACCCATCCCCAACCCTGCTCCTGCCAGTAGGCCTGCCGTCAAGAAATCTCGTCGATCCATCTGTGCCATGTATTAACTCCCTAAAAGGATATGCTGGCGCCTTTTTCTGCGATACGCTGAATAACCGATTTCAAGAATGATTCGGGGTTGGGTGGAGGGTTTAGGCAGAGGATCACATAGGAGCCCGAAGCGAAAAACACGGCTTCGCCCTCAAACTGGCTTGACCCCAAGAAGGCCCCGGACGCCAGTCCCGGCTGAGGAACCACCTTACCCGAGCGGCCAAAGTAGCTCCGTAGCTGCTCAACCTTCTGCACCGCGCCTTTTGCGTCCGGCGCCCTGGAGATGACCAGGGATGTCTGTTCTTCACCCCATGTATAGGCCGCCATGATTGCGGGCGCGAGAAAATCGTGTCCCAGCGGCGACTTCTTCACAAACTTGCAGGAATGACTCACCAGATTCTGCGGCGGGAAAAGAGACAGAAACTCAGGCATCGGTTCGGATGGACCGATCTTTCGCGATACCGCCCGGGCAAAGCGCTCCAGCACCGGCCCGGTTTTCTCCTTATCGCTGAAGGCGGACAACTTCACGTAGAACTCATCCTGGAAGAAGTTCAGGATTTCGTTGGTGCCATAGCCTTCCGACCCGATAGGCAGGAAGTGGTAATCCGGCGAGCTTTCGGCGGCATAAATCCCGAAGGCGTTCGACTGCGCTCCCATGTTGTAGATGTCGAGTGTGAGGTCTGTGCTCGAGGCCTTGTATTCCTGGTGAACCATCACCACAAGGCCGTAATCCAGGTAAACATCAGCCCCGCCATCGATGTATTCGTAAAGGTCTGAGCTGAAGAACTTCTGCTCTCCGGACCGTGAAACCCCAACTTCTGAAGGCTCCGGCAACAGCCGCGCAAGCCTCTCCTTGACGGCGGCAGGAATCACCGCGGGCACCAAACCTTGCCCGCCCTCCTCCTGCCCAATTAACAGCCCAGGCAAGGCCAGGATTAGCAGCAGATAAATTGCAACGCTTCGCATCTTCCCGAGACCACCTTCTCCCTCCTGCGTGGTGTAGGGGCGAGCGGCGCTCGCCCGACGGCCGAACGCCGTTCGGCCCTACGAGACGACTTTGCTTGCGGCCGGCAGCCGTGCTGTTAAACCATTTTGGAAAACAGCTCGCGCGCTGCCATGAGCCGCTCGACGATCGGAATCCCATTGGGGCACGCCGACTCGCACTTCTTGCAGAGGCGGCATGCTTCATTGCCGACCTTCTCGAGCGGAATATCGCGATAAGTGCTGAGCGCGGTCTGCACATCCTTCATTTGTTCGTAGTAGTAGTCCTTGCAACGCAATACGGTGGAGACTTCGACCCCGAGGGGACAGACCTGCTTGCAGTCGTCGCATAGCATGCAATTGCTGGACCGGTTCACCTGCGCATACCGGTAAAGGGCTCGATCCTCGGCGCTGGTGAGCGGCTCATTCAGCGCCTGTACGTAGGCCTCGAACATATCGAATGAACCAATGCCTTTGGTAACCGTAGTGACTGCCGGATTGCTCAGGATTTTCTTCAAATAGGCGACCTGCGAATCGAGGCCCTTGAGCCCCTTCATCGATTTCATCGCCATCACGCCGACTCCCCTCTGCCGCGCCAAGCGAAGCTCCTCATCCAGGGCTTCAAGGTTGGGCTGGTTCAGAACCGGCATGACGACGTTGTAAAAGCCGGAACGGATGCCCGCCGCCGTCGTATCCTTGACCATTCCATGCGTAGTCAAACCGGCGAACCTGACTTTCCCCTGGTTCTTTAGTTTCTCAAAGGTCTCAGCAATCCTCGCATCAGTAGCCGAAAAGGCCCAGTGCCGGTTGAACATCAAGAAATCCACGTGGTCGGTGTTGAGGACTCTGAGAGCCTCGTCGATGCTTGGGTAATCATCCTTTAAGGCAATGTAAATCTTATCGCGCACTGACTTTAGCCCTGCGCCCAGCGTCTTGATCGACTGTCCGCCCAGGTAGTCCCACGCGACATGGACAAGGTTGACCCCATGCTCGATGGCGTAGCGGTGCACCGACTCCGCCATGACCAGTCCACCCAAGCTGATCTCCGACACAAGAACGCCCGTATTGCCCATGGGGCGATACTTCATTGCAGGGTTGTAGTTCAGGATCTTCGGCTGTGCGGATGACGAAATGTCCTCCTTCCTCCCCAACACGTGTATTGGAGACGCCCCGACAGCAACAGCACTTAAGATTCCACTCGAAAAAAAGGTTCGGCGATTCATCACAGGCACCTTGCTCTCCTTGTTTCAATCCACGCTCCCGCGCCAGGAGCGGCTACCTCGTCACTGTCGCCCGGATGACGCCCGGACTATTCAGCGAGGCCAATGGGTAATCTCACGCTTCACCAGGAGTACTTGCTTTTTTGAGGCCAAGTTGAAATCCCGGGCGGTTAGACAATCAAACCATGGCCGACTCGGGTCTCTGGCGGGAGGCTGAAAAACCCGTCTTGCCTGTCATTCCGAGGAGTCCCGCGTCCGCGGGACGACGAGGAATCTCGCAAGTCCTTTGTTTCCATAGCGAGATTCCTCTCCGTCAGCCGACGGGTCGGAATGACAACGTTCACAAACGTGTTTCAGGATCCTGCTAGTGATCAACGCGCGGCATGCGTAACACATGCCCAGTTGCGAGGGATACTAAGGACATAGATGCGCCGAGAGGGCGAAGCGTTATCGGCAGAGCGAAATGCAGGATTCTTCAACCCGAATTCGGAAGTTAGCGTGGGTGCGATGTGTATCTTGTAGGGGCACAGCGCGCTGTGCCCCTACGCCCGGCCCCGCACCATGTTGTTCTTCCGAAGTGAGCACGCTTGCATCCGTCATGCCGCCAACAGATGCCGGGGGCGTCTTGGTTTGCTTATGCTTGCCAAACATTTGCGCGCTTTTCCCGCGACCATGCGGGTGAAACGAACACCACCCCCAATCCTATGTGGATGGCAACCCTGCGAGAGTTTGATGGATCGTCTGGTGCCGAAGAGAGGACTCGAACCTCCACGCCCTGACGGGCACTACACCCTGAATGTAGCGCGTCTGCCAATTCCGCCACTTCGGCACGCCTGGTATTAGGAGAACTACCCGGGCCAGCACCTCCAGGTCGCAGCACGCGCAGCCTGCCGCGGCCCGTCGGGATCCCGTCCATGTGCTTGCGCCTTGGCTTCCCCATTCACGGGCAAGACCCCAACCAGCACGGGGCAGGCGCCCGTGTTACAAGGCGAAAACAGCCCAGCCGCAAGCACTCATGGTGCCATCCGCGTAAAGCTATGTCAAGTTTTCAGCAACCTGTCAGATCTGGGCGAAGCTGAGGCTCTTGGAATCCCAGGGCGGGGCGGAGTAGATGGCAGGCAGCACCTCCGTCGGCTCATTCACGACCGACCACATAGATTTGTGCCGAGGGTCCATGAAGCGCTCGGTAATGCAACTCTCGAGCACCAGGAGCAGATTCTCGAAATACGACTGGGTATTCAGAACAACGATAGGGCCGAGGAAAAGGGCAAGGCGCTTGAGCGAGACGGCCTCCAAAAGCTCGTCAAGAGTTCCTGAGCCGCCGGGCAAAGCGACCACCGCATTCGCATCCTGGATCATGAGCCGCTTGCGCTCGTGTATATCGCGCACGACGCGCAATTCGGTAATGCCCTTGTGCCCCCAATTCAGCTCATTCATGAAACCGGGAATGATGCCGATGACTTTGCCGCCCTCGGCGAGCGCACCTTCGGCGAGCGCACCCATTGACCCAACCGCCCCACCGCCGTAGATGATGGTGGCGCCGTTTCTCGCCAGCTCACGCCCCAGGCGCGCAGCAGCATCGAGATAAACGGGATCACAGTTGCGGCTTGAACCGCAGTAAACGCAGACTCGAAAGTTCGACATCAGTTAATGACAACTTCGCTTAGACCTTAAGGAATATCTTCCGACGATATAGAAACCACAGGAACAGCCACCCGACAGCCAGAACGCTGAGGTCCCAGAAGACAGGCTTGTAAGGCCCGAGGTAGTCGATGAAGCCCCGGACGAATATATTTGCGACTGTTCCAAAATTAAACTGGCTGCGAAGCACGTAAATGGTAATGGGGTTCAGGCCAATGACGGTGAAAAAGAAAGCCCAGCGCCGGTAACCGCGAACATCGATGATCCAGTAGAAGAGGGCGAGCAGCAGCAGGCTCCACCCACCGGCGAACAGGACATACGAGCTGGTCCAGATGTTCTTGATGATGGGAAACCAATGACCCCAGACCAGACCCAGGACCAGACTGGCAACGCCCGCCAAGGCCAGCCCGAGCGCCTTACGGGCTGCAGGCCGACTGGAGCGCAGCCAGTGGCCGGCCAGCGCGCCCATCAGGCATGTGGAAACAGCCGGAATCGTGGAGAGAATTCCTTCGTTGTCACCGAAGACATAGCAGCAGAAAGGTCGCGGCAAAAGGTGCTGGTCGATAAACGCCGAAAGGTTGCCAGATGGGGTTATAACGCCGGCCCCGATGCCCGGAACCGGCACCAGCTTCATCACCAGCCAGTAAACCACCAGCAGGCCGCCCGCCACCGCGGCCTGGCCACGCACGCGGGTGTTCATCATCACCAGCGCCGCAATGAAATAGCACACCGCGATACGTTGAAGAACCCCAGGAATGCGAAGCTCGTGAAACCTGAAATCCAAGAGGCCATTGCAAACCAGGCCCAAAAAGAACAGCAGGACCAGCCGGCGGACCAGATGCTTATAGATCTCGGCCCGGTTCGCTCCGGCTTCGAGACGCCGCGTGAGAGAGAAGGGCAGCACAACGCCGACGATAAAGAGAAAAAGCGGGAAGATCAAATCATAGAAACGGAAGCCCTGCCATGCCGCGTGTTGGAATTGCCGGTCCAGCGCGTCCATCAAAGGATGGTGAATCAATTTATGCAAGCTGTGGATCACTTCGTCGCCGCCGGTAATCCACAGCATGTCGAAGCCGCGAAGCGCGTCGATGGAGGCAATGCGGCCGGAAACTGGTGCGTGGGTAGTTGATGCGTCTGTCATGGTCCTACCTTGGCCCGGGAATGCGGATCAAAACGTCCGCGCGCGCAAGCACGAGATTATGCATAATTACTAGGGAATAGGGAATAGGGAAAGGTGCCAGGTGTCGGGTGTCGGGTGTCGGGTGTCAGGTTTCAGGCGTCGGGGGCCACGTTTCAGGGCCCATTTCAGGTACCGGGTTCCAGGTGCGAGGTTTCAGGTGCCAGTCGCCGAGGGAGTGCGGCTGTTCTGTTCCCTGTTCCCTATTCCCTGTTCCCTATTCCCTACCTGGTGGCTTTCGGAAAACGACGCAATAATCCTCGCCATGCCAGTAGGTGGGTATTGTCAGCGCCTGAAATCCTGCGGCACTAAGTTCATCGACCAGCAACTGCTTTGGCATGCCGTGCCCGCCCCGGTTCTTCGGCACGCCCTTTGGCGGCTTGGTTCCCTCCCGAGGCAGAGAATCGATGACGGCAAGGAGGCCGCCTGGCTTGAGCGATTGGAAAAGGCTGGCGTCCTCCTTCGCCGGCTGCGTGAGGTGATGGTAAACACTCCGCATGAAGATGGAATCACAGCACTCGCGCGGAAGGTTTGTCGCGGCTTCGCCCCCTTTGACCACCGTGATGTTTTGGACCTTCTGCTTGGCGGCGAGGGTCTCCAGAGCTGCCAGTTTCTTAGGGTCCAGTTCCGTCGTGTAAACTCGGCCCGTTGGCCCCACGCGCTCGGCGGCAGCCAGCGTCAGCCCGCCATCGCCCGCTCCGATTTCAGCCACCACGCTCCCCGGCTTCCAATTCAGCAGCGTCGCTAACTTGTCGGCGTCTTTCCAGTCCTGCGCCTGTCCGTGACAAGCGGCAAGGACGAGCGCTCCGAGCGCCAGCGCTAAAACAACATGCCGCCTCCCTATGCGAAACCACCCTTGACTAATCATCACACCCTCTCGCAGGCCATGGTAACACCGACCTCGAAGTAAAGCTATCAGCGGTCAGTTGTCAGCCGTCAGTTGTCTGTTCAAGAAGACGCGGCTTAGAGCTGGGCTTCATCTCGTAAGCACTTATGCCACTCCCTCCGCCATCTACCATCCACTGCTTTCTGCCTGCTGCTTACTGCCTACCGTAACCTCGTCGCGCGCACGCCTCCCGAAATGACCTGTAGATTTCATCAAAGGCTGGGACCAAGTCTCCTGACGGATCATGGCTTTCCAAGATGCTGGTCATGGATTGTATAGCGTCAAAAATGTTCCCAGAGAATACGGCGCCGGTGGCCGCCAGAATCGCTGCCCCGAAGGCCGCGGTGGGATATCGAGACCGGACAACGGTCCTGCCCAGAACGTTCGCGCGCAACTGCGAAAGGACAGGGCTCTTCGCAGCAGCCCCCGTTGAAAAGACCCTGTCCCCGATTTTCACGCCGCATGCCTCGAGAATTTCGTAGCCCCAGCGCTCCACGAAACCGATGGACTGTAATTGCGCCGCGTAAGACTCGCCAGCGTCACGCGGATTCCCTTCCACAAACGACCTGGCTTTCGGGTTTGCAAAGGGAAACCTCTCGCCTTGACCCGACAGCATGTAGCAGACCACAGAGGTTGGAAAATAGTTGGCAGCCAGCCGGTCCATTTCCCCAAGAGAGGCTGCGTCGCCGGCCGTTCTGATGCTTCCCAGCCCGGTGTTGCTTGCCGCTCCGGGGACCCACAACCCCCCAGGATGCAGGTGAAAGTAAATGCCGCTGCGCGCCGTGGGCTTCCCGTCGTGGAGCACTTTCCAGACAAGTGTGGTTCCCAGGGTTGTGTTGGCATCGCCGCGCCGGCTGGCTCCTGAGGCGATCACACTCGCCATCCCGTCGGTTGCGCCTGCCAGGACGGGCGTTCGCACCGGCAAGCCTGTCGCGGCAGCGGCCACGCTGCTCACCTGTCCGATTTGCTCTGCGGGGCGGCGAACTACAGGCAGGCGGTCGTTGGGCAAGCCCGCGGCACGAACCGTTCCAATCCACGAACGGCTCTCTGGGTCGTAGCCGAGTTTCAAGGCGTTGGTGAAATCCGAAATCCCAAACTCGCCGGTGAGCTTTCCTGACAGCCAATCCGCCGGATGCAGGATGTAGCGAGTGCGCTCCCACAACTCGGGCTCCTGCTGCCGGACCCAGGCAGCTTTCACAAGCGAAAAGGATGGACCCAGACGGATGCTCTGGGCGCCGCCTTGTTTGTTCAGTTCCTCCGCAATCTCCACTCCCCGGCCATCGTCGTAAAGAATGGCCGGGCGCAAGACTCGACCTTCCGCATCCGCCACGACAAGAGACCCCGAAGTGGACGTGACCGCCACTCCTCGAAGCTCCACATCGCCGGATTTCTCCTTCAGGCTTTTGACAATGTCCTGCCCAACGGAGCACAGAACTTCCCACCATTGACCAGGGTCTTGCTCGTGGATTCCCCCGGCGGCGCGGCGGTCCTGCCGAATCTTCTCATCCGCTTCCGCTAAAAGCTCGCCAGCGGGACTCACTGCAACACCGCGCACTCCACTTGTTCCCACATCAATTCCAACCAGGGCGCACTTCTTATCGCTCTTCATAGACGCGTTCGACCTTCGCAGAATAGGGGCAGTAGCGTGGACCTGATTTGTACGTCCGCAGTTTGTTGAATGAAAAGCCGCAGACCTAAAAAACACGTCTGCGCTACCCTGCTTTCTGCCCCACCTACCACATACCACCTACCATCTGCCACCTGCCCCTTTGTTTTCAACGACATTCCCGCTCTTAACGGCTAAGTACCTGTGTTTTCATACACATTCCCGCGTCGTTCCGGGATTTGGAAAACCGACCCTTTGTTTTCATGGACATTCCCGCGTCGTTCCTCGAGTTTTGAAGAATCTCTCTCTTTCATTTCCACACCGGAGCCGACATCTTGTCCAAAGCAAGTCTGGGAATTCTCCCTCTTTTTGTGCTGCTCGGAGCACTCTCGAAGCTGGATTTGGGCGTGGGCTGTCGCATCGAAAGAAACGTGCTCCCCTCCTATTTCGAGTACGTGGCAAGCCACGATTTACTATCCTAGCCTACTCTCTCAGGCGTGTCAAGGGACATGGAGTCCGCTCCGGTCCGCCGCAGGAAGCCTCTCCTCGTAGCACGGGCAGCTTTGCGCGACCTGCCGGGGTCTCGCCCCATAAGCATTAACCTAACGGCTAGACGCGCCCGAAAGCCCGCCTGGGCGGGCGGTCCCGCGAAGCGGGATAGCCCACGGTCCCGCATGGCGGGATGGGAAAAAAGGGAGCTGCAATGACTTCTTAAGCCCCGGCAGGGGCGACATAATCACGGGGGACCGAGCGGGATTCTTATATCGCCCGCCGCGAATCTGCGCAAGCACAAGGTTTCATTCATTGAGGCCGCCACGGTCAATTCGTTTTTGGAATTACCCGTGGGTTCGTCATCGAAGGAAAAGGCCACGGTCACGAGAGCACTGACCGTGACCCGCTCGGGAAATCGCAGACCCCAAAGAACAGGGGTCTGCGCCAGGCAGCCCATGACCAAGCAGCAAATTTGCATGTGAACTGCGGAGATCCTTCATCGCCCCGATCAGATCGGGACTCCTCCGGATGACAAGCACGGGCTACGTGCATTGTTCCCGCGACGCACCCCGGCTCCAACTTGTGATTTCAGGATCATACCTTGGAGTGAATGGCGCGGAGGGCGGGCATGCCGTCGGACTCAGCGACGACTTCAATGTCATGGAAGATATTGGGACTTTCTTGCTTGAGGACGCGGCAAACTTCCACGGCCAACAGGCGGATTTCAGTGTCGGCGTGCGGGCTACCGCGAAGTTCCAAAAAGTGCCGCCAGGAGCGGCTGTTGCCGGTGACGAAGATTTTGGTTTCACAGGCGTTGGGAAGGATAGAACGTGCCGCCTGACGAGCCCACTTGCGGCGGTCGCGCGGGGCCATCTCCGGGTGCTTCTGCTGAACGTATTGCGCGGTAGCGTCCGCTAGCTCGATGTAGACCTTGCGGAGCGTCTCGATGGTCTGCTGCCATTTCTGGCGCAACTCTTCGCTTTCCTGGTAAAGCGGGGGAACCACGTAGCGGGCGTCGCTCTCGTCCACGTACCGCTGTGAGAGCTGTGAGTAGCTGAAACCTGCCCGGTGGCGGACCAACTCATGGGTCAGAGCGCGGCTAACGCCGGTAATCAGAAGGCACCAGACGGCGTGTTCGAGCACGCTGCCGTGTTTTGAACTCAGGATGTTCTCAACGTATTCCTGGTTGGATTTCCGCCCTTTGCCGAAAGACATGTAGCAGGTGCGCCCGGCGATTTCAGTCAGCACCTCGGCAGCGGCTTGCGCGTCGGTGGTGAACACCAAGCCCTCGTCCTGGAGAAAACGCGCCAACTCCTCGCGCACCACGGTCTGGCGGCCCACGACGTAAACTTTTGGTTTGGTGATATAAGGATCAGGCATCAGGTGTCAGGTTTCAGATGCCCCAAAAAATCCATCGCCGTGACTGGAACCAGGTGTTACGCCATCTGAAACCTGACGCCTGGCGCCTCGCTTCCTACTTGCTCGGCGCCGGCGATTTCCCCTCACTGAGCGCAGCAGCGGCCTTCCTGAAGTCCGCATACTTGCGCTGGAACCGCTCAACGCGGCCCGCACTGTCCATTATCTTCTGTTTCCCGGTGAAGAACGGGTGGCAATGGGAACAGATTTCCAGGTGCAACACGTCGCTCTTATAGGTGGAGCGCGTCTTGAAGGTGTATCCGCACGCGCAGGTTACGGTCACTGCATGATAATTGGGGTGAATAGCGTTCTTCATGGAACTCCTTGAGTGCTAACGCACAAGCACTCATTATAGCTGCCTCAGCCCCAAGTTTCAATCCGAAATCGGAGCCCCTGATTCGCCGATAACAGACAGGGTCCGGTGGGGAAGGTAGTGTCGGATGGGCTGTTGATAGTAATCTGTGTCATCTGTGGAATCTGCGGACTATAACAACCGGAAAGCGGAGGCGCTGGCGGGCAAAAACAAATCCGCAGATTGCGCAGATGACGCAGATGAGTGAAGAAAGACGCGACTGGTCAAGTACCTCAAGGCCGCGGGCTTTGAAGTCGGCCTGCTGCTGAACTTCGGCGCACCGTCGCTTGAATACAAGCGATTTGTCCGCAGTAAGTGATCCACAGAATTAGCAGATTGCGCAGACCACAAAGACCCCGACCGCTGATGGTAATCTGTGTCATCTGCGGAATCTGCGGATTATAAGGAGCAGGGCGGGACGGAACCTGCGCTACGCTTGCCTCTGTCTCCTGAATCCCGGATCCTGACTCCCGACTCCTTTACCCGAGCACGGGCACAACGGCGGAGCGCACGGCACGGGAGTCGTCGCTGAGGAAAAAGTGGACAAGGCGCGCCACCTCGTCGGTCTTCACCCACTTGGAGAAGTCCGCCTTGGGCATGGCGAGGCGATTGGCCTCAGTATCCATTGTTCCCGGCAGGATGCAGTGAACGTGGATGTCGTACGCCTTGAGTTCGTCTGCAAGGATTTCGCTGAGCTGGCGAACCGCCCCTTTGGAAACGGCATAGGCGGCTATGCTGGCCCCGCCTCCGCGCAGGATTGACCCGCTCGAGACGGTCACGATTCTGCCAAAGTTTTGACGAATCATGACCGGGACGATGGAACGTAAACAGAAAATGAGGGAGCGGAGGTTCAGGTTGAACATGTGGTCCCAGGTCTTGTCATCGGTCTCGAAGCTCTTGCCGGCCGCGAAGCCACCCGCCACGGCGACGAGGTGATCGATGCGCTGCCACTTCGACAAGACATCTGCCACCAAGCGTTCGACTTCAGGGGCCTGCATCAGATCCACTTTCGCACCCATGAGATTTCCCTGGTGTTCGCCGGCCCTGCCCTCCAGCGCGGCCCATTCCTTCTCGGAACGGTACGTAACCGCGACGCCGGCGCCAGACCGTAACAGGTCCAAAGCCACGGAACTTCCTAATGCGCCAGTGCCACCCGTTACAATCACGACGCGATGCTCAAATTCCATGGCACCTCCTCATGTTGTTCCGAATCCCCAGGGGGAAATGATGATAGCAGATTAGAGGTTGCTGGAAAAAGCTATTGGCATGCCGTTCCGCGCAAGGTTCGTATGCGCTGATCCTTCCTAAACCAGAACTCACCTTCGAGAGGCCAGTGGTTAAGAGGTGTTTTCCCCACCTACCGTCTACCACCTACCACATACCGGTCGCCACGACAGACCATCATGGCTGAGCCTGCTGCTTCTTGTGAAGTTTGCGACGAATATCGGGCCAGAATTCTTTCAATTCAAAGGACGCCGCATCTCCCCATATCTGCGTCACCCAGATGTTGGCGCTGTTTAGGGCATTCCGGTCCGCAGGCGGATGGTAGGTGTTGGAAAGCGCTGCCGCAACTGCACTGCCTGCCAACTCGGAGTAGTTGAATTGGTTTTTCCCGGAGTCGCTGCGAATGATAAAGACCCGCAATGCAGCGTAACCAGCACGGCGAAAGAACCCCCCTTTACCCGACTGGTAGTATCGAGGATCTTGGTGGAGCAGTGATGGGAAGACGGCGCCCACCATGAAGTTCTCGATTGTGGTGTCGGCGAAGGCGGCCCCGTAACGCTTTGCATAGCCAGCAAAACCCTGTCGGAAGCTGGGATCAGTATTTTCAGCCTGATCGATGAGGGCGATAACGCCTACGTACGGGAACTCGACGGGGTCGAACGTTCCCAGGGCCACCAGCTTGAATTTCTGCCCCGTTGTAAGCGGCGGGATCTTTTTGGCATTCTCCACCGTCAGATAGTTTGGCAAGACAAAGAAAAGGCGGTCATCCTTTGGGCTCTTCTGTTCCTGCATTCCGGGGTCCTTATCGTCCCCACTTTTCGCTCCCGTCTTGGACTGGCCTTGTGAAGACGTGTCCGCAGACGCCGGGTTTTGCTGCTGTGCCAGCAACGGGAAAGCTAACAATAGCGTGCCGATTACCATCGCACCAAGGGCAAAGGTCACCGTCCACCGATTTCGGCTGATCATCGCTGCTTATCGTCTCCCAGCTCGGGACCTGTGCCAGGAACTTACCTGCTGAGTCTCCGGGTTTATTCCCCCTTTAGTTGGACGTGCAAATGGCAAAGAGGGTTACTTGTACATCTCCCCCGCCTCTGCCGAAGAGGCTCCACTCCCGGCCAGCGTGTGCCGCCTGAGGAGTGATATCGCAGGCTGTTTGGGCGCGTAGCTTTGTCATTGTATCGGACTGTACGGATTTTTCTTGCGACGATCGCAGATTCAGCGGACTGTCGACTGTTGACTGTCTTTTCGACTGTGAACTGCCTTTGTTAGTTGCTCTCGTTCTTGCCGAAAGATACCCGGACCAATTTGATTAGCGTCCGACTCCCCCCGCCTTCTAAGGCCACGACCTTTTCCAGGTTGTGGGTCCTGATCTCGAATGTAGTTTTTCCTTCCGAACCCTGATCGGTGAATTTAGTGACTTCACTTCCCAGGTGCTCCTTGTAAAAGGCCTTGACTCTCTCCAATGAGTCCGAAGTTTCGAATTTCGCGGCCAGTACTTGCACGCTCGCCTCGCCTCCAAAACCGAGGTTTACTGCTGCTGAGTCCTTGTCTTTCACCCGCGTTG
>Ga0208687_1000462_pt1 | contig 27858 bp, 27 predicted proteins | sample June2015DPH_6_10_FD_184695 | JGI IMG/M metagenome (GOLD analysis project Ga0208687, IMG submission 184695) | Peatland microbial communities from SPRUCE experiment site at the Marcell Experimental Forest, Minnesota, USA - June2015DPH_6_100... | ecosystem: Environmental > Terrestrial > Soil >...
CGCGATATCATCAAAGCCAATGGAACTGCCGAGGTAGAGCCAGTTCGTCGCTTGATAGACAAAACCGACGTGAGCGAGCCCCGTAGCGTTTGTGCGTGACCCATCCGCGTAGCTAATGAGAATCATGTGAGGGTGTATTTTTTGAATCTGGCGCAAGCACCACCCTATAAATTGGCTTTCAGTATTTCGCGGCAGCGTATCGCTGACCCATAGGCGGTTCAGTTCGTATACATCGTGTTGTCTGGACGTGCGAAGGAGTCGTTGATTTTTGTTTTCCCCCACCACATCGCAACGGGCAGAGAAAGTGACGGGAAGGCCGATTGTCAGGACGCCAACAATCTCTCCACTTTGTTCTATCCCCCACGCACGAATTATAGGGCACCGCTTATGCTTGTAGTGATGCTCAATCACCAACGCCGTCGCCTTCTGGTGGTCGAGTAGTTCGACGAAATGGAGCGAAGGGGTCGGAATCGAACCGCCGCCTGCTGGCTGGATAGCCAACTGTTCTGCCATTGAACTACCTCCGCTCCACTACTATACGCGCTCTGCTTCGGTATGTCAAGAAAAACTTCACGGACGGGGGACGCGGCGGCTCAAACTGGCGTTGTGTGCCAGAATGGCTTTTTCGACTTCGCGCGCCCCTTCTTCAAACTTCTCCGTGAGGCGGCGAATGGTTTCCCGATGGTACGCCAAGACTTTTTGCGTGATGGCTATGGAGTGCCCCGGCTCATTTAACTTATTGTACAGACGGTCGGTGTAGCTACCCACCGCGCTGTATGCCTTCCCGCGCCCCAGCATCAAACTCGGCGACGTACTCTTCGGGAATTGATTGGCGAATCACATGCACATTCTGCTCAGCATCCCGACCCGTCTGAAAATTCAGGGACTCCAGAAACCGCCAGAAACCTTCCTTGTTCAAACTGACTACGCGAAGACCGCTGCGGTGAATGAAGTTGATGTCCAGCACATCATCCAACTTGGCGAAATTGGGATTGGGCATGATGACATCAAACTTTTCGCCGTTCGAGGACGCACCGAACTCGAATTCATCCTCGACAGGTCTCCCGCCATTCGGCTGTCCGCTGTGAAACAGTTCTGCGTTGGTCTGGGCGGCGTATCCAATAACCCACGCCAACTCGGGGTACCAGCGGGTGAAATTCCACGGGCGCAGAGCGCGCTCGGGGTCCATGATATACCGCGTGTACCCGTCGGCGAGGTCTCGGTCGACAGGGCGCAGCGTCACCTTTTTGAGTGAATCGATGGGGTATGGGGTCGTCGCCGTAATCCCGTCAAATTGAATCTCCGCGTAGTGCTTAGAATTCGGTTTGATTGCAACGATGACGGCGCGCTGACCATCTTTGGTCTGCACCGCCATCCTGACTTTCGCGTCTTCCATTTTCATCGGTTTGTCCTCCAACCCCATTAGACCACCCGCGTGGCTGGGCGTCAATAGTACGAAAGTACTAGCCTCGCACAAAGACGCCATCGTTGTCGCTCTTCGGCTGATACTTGAGCCCGTACTGCGCCGCGATTGCGTGCCCGAGGCGAGTTTCAAGCGACTTGTCTTGGCGTGTCTCCAGCATGCATGGTCTGAAGCTGAAATAGAGTCTTTATTTGAAGCTCGAAAAATGGGATGGATTCGTCCTCGCGCACCGTATCGTCAAACACATCCCTGGGAATAAACAGGATGAAATGCCTGCCTTCATAGCCAAACTCGCGCTCCGAGTCTGGTACTATTTGGCGTGATTCGATATACCGGAAATACTTTTTGATTTCTTCGGTGAGCTTGTCCACGTCACTCTTATAAAAGGTGACAATCCTCGCCCCGAGCTGGTCCTGAATCTGATTCAACGGATCGCTGTACTTGAGTTTTCCTTCGGTTTGCGTCTCCGCCTTCGCAATAAATCGGTCAACGTTCTTCACTCTCACAGAGATGCGGTCGATTCTCGGATAGGTATCAAAAAGCCCTTTGAGGTGCGCTTCCAGACGTGCCGCAAGCGGCAACAGCATTGTCTCCCGCCGCGCCGCATACGCTTCCACAAGAGATGTCATGACGTGGCCTTCTTAAACCGAGTGAAATAGCTTTTCCATCTCACCGCCACGGGCAATGACTCTCGATAGCGCGTCGTTTGCGCCTCGGTTCCCGCCGATGCGAGGTTTTGGGTCTTCTACTTTTGGTTGGCACTTTGGTTTGTATAGATACACGTCCCCGAGTTTATCGAGCACAAAGTGGGCTTTAGTTTTGTCGTACCACCGCCATTCAATGACATAACAACCTCCCCATTTCTCCATCTGGTCTAGCGAGTAGTTTCGAGTGCGCATCTGCGCGCCTTTTCTTGTCCACTTCATGGGTATTCTCCTCTGCGAACAGCTTATGCTGTTCTTGAAGATGTTCGACCTCTTCCGCGCGCTTCCTCAGAGAATCAAGGATGTCATCGGTTAAATATTTGCGCAGGTAGGGTGATGGAGTTCCCGAGAACGAGATGCGAAGGAAGTCAATCGCCCTCGATATAGCCACAAAATAAATGCGCTTCTCCTCACAAGGGTCGCCGTTCTTGTGCGGCATGCCGTTCGCTTTCGCCCCAATCACATAGACGTTCTTGTACTCAGACCCCTTGGCTTGGTGAACCGTCGAAATTGTGACGCCCCGAGGGTCGTTGCGGCGATGCATCATCTTGTTGGCGTAGCTTGTGAAATCTTTCGCGTACTTGAAATCTTTTCCGATGACCCGCAGCGTTTGGAGATTCTCCAACGCATCGTTGTCTCGCTCAGTGCGATCATCCACAGCGTATTTAGCCTCCAGTTGCGGTAAAACGAGATTGCAGGCGGCGTCTACTGGCAGTTTTGGGTAGATTCTCAGCCTCTCAATGGCCTTGCGCACCTCGTTTTGTTTCCAAAAACCAGTCTTGCCGAGCAAGTGATACTTAATGCCGTGCTTGTTGCACAGCCGCTCCAGTACGCCCACCATGCGATTCGTACGAGCAAGGATAATGCTTTGAAGGGGGTCTGCTTGTGCTAACTTCAGGGCAGATTCCGCCTCATCGTCTTCCTGCCAGTACATTTTCAAGCCGATAAGCCGACCTTGTTCCTCTCGCACCGCAACCATCTTGTCCAGCAGTTCCTTCGGTGTATCAGGCGGCGCGTTCTCGCGAATAAATTTGACGATGTTCTGCGTGCTGCGATAATTCCGCCCGAGGTAAGCGTACCTGCCGCTTGGGAACCACTGCTTGAAATTCGTGATGTTATCGGGCTTCGCGCCCCGGAATCCGTAAATCGCTTGGTTCGGGTCGCCGACTACGATGATGTTGCCGTGCTTTTCAGTCATTAGCTGCATCATGCGCCATTGCAAGTCATCTGTGTCTTGTGCTTCATCCACGATTAAAAACGTCGGCTGCCAGCGAGCCCGCAATTGAGGATTCGTTTCCAGCAAATCTACAGCATCCCGAAGCATGCTGTCAAAATCCATCCAGCCTTCGGCGGCACGCACGCGCTCGTACTCGGCGTACGCTCGTGTCAGACTATAAGCGTGGGTTTCTGCGTCGTTGGGGTCGATGACACCCCGCCGTGCATTTGAAATAAACATATCTAACGCTTTGTAATCAACGCCCCACTTGCGAGTCAGTTTGAACATCAGCCGATGTCGCTTCTCGGGCTCTACGGGCTTGCGCTCGGTCTCCGAACAGATATCATACCCAAGACTGTGGAAAGTTGATGCGATTCCTTTGACACGAAGTCGTTTTTCGAGGGTCTCTGCCATTTCTCTGGAGAAGGTCACTGCACGAATCTCAGATTGCATCACGCCGTTGTCCAGCAAATCTTGAATCAGGTCCACCATCGTGGTGGTCTTGCCCGTTCCTGGGCCTGCAATTACGCACACCGCCCCCCGGAAGTCATTAACGATTGCTTGTTGGTCTTGGTCAAGAGGCGTCATTTCGTGAAATACTCATGAATCTGATGAAAGAAATGCTCCGGGTCAAACTTATGCGCCATCTTGCGGTGCACAAGGTGCCAGCCGACCCAGAGCATCAGAAATGAAACCTCAACTCCAACGCCCTGACAGAATCCTATCCACATGTATCGAAGGACGTTCATGCGACCGTCTTTCTGCATCCGCCGTCTTGTGGTGTTGGTTGCACAGCCATCGCACTTCCAGCGGTTTGGTATAGTCGTCGTGGTGTGCTTCTGTTTTCTTGCTGCCGCAAACTTCGCATGGCTGCTTCACCAGTTTCCCGTCACGGATGGCGTTACTAACTGTGTTTTTGGCTGCGTATCGTTCAGGGTATTTTTCTTCATACCGCCGGTGTGCCTTGGCGATAGTAGCGGGATGTGCTTTGTGATACGCCCGTACATTCGCCAGCCGATGGGGAAGTTTCCCCCGTTCACGGTCATACGCTTGGACTGCCGCCAGATTCAGTTCCCGATGGCGAAGAACGTCAGCCTTGGCACACTCAATGCATTTGCCTAGATGCCCGTCCGCCATCTGCGGGTGCTTGTAAAACTCGTCCAGTTCCTTTGGAACTCCGCACTTGAAGCAAGTTTTCATGCACCCAGTATACTCCCATTCCGCCCAAAGTCAACTAAAAAGGAATCAGAAGGGGATGTCGCTATCATCAATTTGCCCGTTGAAGTCCTCGGGTTCCTGCGTCGCCGGAGCCGCTGCCCGCTTCGTCGTCGCAGGCTTCGTGGTCTTCGCCGCAGGCTTCGCATCGCCGTTGCCGCTGGTCACCAAGCCTCGGATGTCGTCCACGACAATTTCGGTCGTGTACTTCGTGACGCCCTGCTTGTCTTCCCACTGGCGGGTCTGCAATCGACCCTCGATGTAGACCATGTCGCCCTTGTGGATGTACGGCTGAATGAAACTCTCAACCGTCTTGCCCCACGCAACGATGTTTATCCACTCCGTCTTTTTGACTTTCTCGCCTGCTCGGTCTTTGTACGACTCATCGGTCGCAAGCGTAAAATTCGCAACGGCTTGCCCACTCGATGTATAACGAACCTCGGGGTCCCTGCCCAACCGACCGATGAGGGTGACTTTATTTACGCTTGCGCTCATTTTGATTTCTCCTTGAGATACTCACTGGCTTTTTCTAGAACTTCTGGGTTGTCTTTAGCTAAACCCAGCATACGATTACAAAGATGACACAGCAAGCCTCGTACAACTTTACGTTGATGGTCGTGGTCTACATGCCAAACGCTTCGCCGAAATCTGCTACAACCCGTGTTACCGGGGTCGCCTGTGCCACAAATAGCGCATCGGTGATTTTGTTGTCTTTCCATCTCGTCGAACTGAACTTGAGTAATTCCATAATGAACCATCAAAAAGCGATTACGCTGACTCGCTTTGTACTTCTCGTGGAGTACATGGGCGCACTGGCGACAATGGCAGTTCAATCCATCCTTGTAGCTTGTGACCCTGCAAAATTCTGATAGTTCTTTTTCTTTGCCGCAGCGGTTGCATGTTTTCATCCTAACAGGATACGCCCGTTGCAATCAAAAGTCAACTATTTACTTTCGTTTCGATGCCGTTTGCCTTGTTGATGAGTTTGGCAAGTCCGACCCAGCCATTTTCAAGTTGAACGGCTGCATCAACCCGCCGGAAAAAAGAGTCCCATCCCGCCTTGGTGATTTTCCCCGAGTCAAGAGCCTTCGTCGTCTGGAGCAAGAAGACCAGCGTCTTTCGGTTCACCGGGAGTTTCCCGCTGGACTTCAGGTTGCCCTTATTCGGGTCTGTCATGTCGTCGCCGAATGCTTTCCACTTCTTACGAATTTCAACCATTTCAGCCTCGGTCGGTAGAACCTCATCCGCTGAATCCTCGTCCCCGGGCTCACGCATAGACGCCGGTGCCGCAGCAGGGGCAGCCAGAGTCGTCGGTATCTCTGCCGCAGTCGGAGCAGAAACCGTCGCGAAAGCCGCAGAGGTCGATGACGTAGTCTGCGTCATTACGGGCTTGCTGACCTCTGGGGCTTGCGTAGGGCGTTCAGCAGCCGCCTTGGGCTTCGGAGTCGGTCTGGGGGCTGCCTCGCCCCGCTGGGCGTCCTGAAAGTCAGGCATAGCCTCCTGAGGGGCTGGTCGGTGCGGTCTCTCGTTCTCATCCACGGTTTCGTCGGCTTCGGGGTCTGCCTCGTCGGGAATCAGGAAGGCATTCTTCAGGGCGTATTTGAGAGCCCCCGTTTGAGCCTTGTACCCCGCTTTGTCGCCGGTGTCAGCACTGGTGCCTAGCCCGCTGGCCGTTGAAGTTTCAAAGGACTCCAAATCGTGAAAAATGATGGAGCACTTGACTCGCACTGCCGAGAACGGAGCGGTTGGGGCTTTCTCTCGGGCAATGGTGTAGGTGTCGCCAACGAAGTCAAAATTGATCTCAGCGTAGACCTTCAGTTCAATGAGTTGCTTTCGCACCGCCCGAACCACATTCACAGCCTGTAGAAAGTCGTACTTCAGGCTGTTTGAACCGGTCTTTTCAATGAAGTCAATGTTCTGGTACACCGCATGTAGTTTTTCTCTAAGTGTCATGATTTTTCCTTCTTTGTATATAACTCTTGAAGTTCTGAAGCGATAGCAATCAAGGTGTCATGGATGCTTTCCAGCACGGACGCTTTAACGTGGATTTTGCGGTCAGCGAAGTCCTTGTCGCTCTCAAGGAGCCGTTTCCGAATAGCGGTCACAAGCGCGGTCGGGTTATCATCAAAGTTGATTGGATTGAATTTCACGGCAAGAGTGCTTCCCGTCGTTGGGCTGTTGAACAGCAAGAGGTCGTCCCCAGCCGTGATAGCTGTCTGGATGCCGCAAAACTCGCCGCCCGCTGCTTGCACAATCTGTTTCAATTGGGCTATAAGTCGCTCGCTCATTTCTGCTCCTTCCCCATAGTACATCCGTACTGGTCAAAAGTCAAGTCCTTTTCCAAACTTTAGTACTATTGCATTCCCGTCTCGCCTGTGAGACAATGGGTTCTGGAGGCAAGACCCGATGGACAACATTAAAGACCCCGCCGACGATGGTATGGAAATCAGTGTCATTCGCATCCTTACCAAACGTCCCGATAACTGGTACAAAGCCGAGATATACGATGCTCGCTGCAAGAGAGCCTTGGAAGACCTCCACACTCTCGAAGTTGAAGCCGAATTTCTCCGAAAGGTAGGTATATTTGAATGATAGCTAACCTGCTTGAGCACCCGACGTATAAAATTGAAGACCGCCGACGCATCTTGCTCCGAATCCTTGCCGCGCTGCTCGCGGACCCCGACTGCCGATATGATTTCAAAAGCGCATGGAAATACGTAGAGGATGAGCATGCCAACTGGGACGCCCGCGAGTCAGTCATCAGACTTCTCCGCACGTTCCCCGTGCCGACCGACAATCCACCACCAGCCGAGATTGAACCGCCAGACGGCGAAGCGATTGATGAGCCTGCCGAGGCGTGACTTCGGATAGCAAGCACAGCAATTGTATTCGAGCGTCCAAGCACTGACGGCGAGTCCATCCCAGTCGTTGCACCAGTGCCCATCAATTTGCCGAACAACCTTTCGCTCATACGCCGTTACTGCGGGGTGATAAATCTTTTCGTCTTGAAACGTGTCTACCAACTGAAATCATCTTTCATGGCCTACCCTTTCTTATAAATTGGACCCTCGTACCCTTCAGCACCGAGCAACATCCCCGGCGTTGACTTTGAGACTACAGTCATGCAGTAAACAAGGTCTTCAACCCGGAGCCCGAACATCGTGTCATCCTCTTCAGTCCCAAGTTCATCGTGGAACAATCCCCAGATATGGAAGCCCATGGCGTCAGCTTCAAACATCCCATTGAGCAGGTCATCCCGGGACATCGCTTGAATGCCATTCTCACAAATCTTGCCGCCGTATGTTTTAACCCTGCCCCATTCGTGCTTCTTCTTTTTGCGGCGACCATCAGCTTCCTCGGTCGCGCTGTGCTCAATGCCGTCATAGTAGATGGTCTGCACATGGTACGGTAGCCCGGTTCTCTTGCTGGTTCGTGTCTCTTCCTCAATCGTGGCGTTCAGATAGTGCAGGGCTCGCCCACTTGGGAGTACCATGCGAATCAGATAACCGCCGCCCGCCATTTTCTGCCGTTGGAATTCAATAACGCAGCCCTTCCCTTGCGTGGGGTGCTGAATCCACTCACGATTCTTCTTGTCCCATGTGACTTCGCCGACTCGGATTATCCCGCCACGCTTGAGAACCTGTTTGAACGCTTCCTCCAAGTCATCCCAGAATTGAAGAACCTCGGGATAGGATTCTCTGAAAACTTCCACAGCCTTGTGAGCCAGTTCTTTCGGCATGTCAACGCCGCAGACGTTTTTCGCATATCCCCACAAGCCGCCACGGACTTCGTCGTTGTTCTCGTTCACGTACATCTCGCCGCCGCTGAGACCATAACCGGCACCGAGAACCGCAGGCTTTGAGTTCTGGCGGTCGTCTTTATACCCCGATTCGTATTCCTTCCACATCACCTCATACGGCTTGTTGAACAGCTTCGTACCGAAAGAAATATATGGGCAGCGAGCCTTCGTGCAGCCGCATTTCGGGCAATCAAACGGACCATCCAAATCAACGACGATATATCCACATTTGTTGCACGTGCGAAATACGTCAAGCATCGCTTTGCACCCGGCAGCCCAGCCGAGTTTGCGATTCTCAATGGCGTTTAGGTCGGCAACCACCAGCTTCTTTCCCGGCTTCGCTTGAAACAGACTGCGTAGCAGAGTAATGACCAGTTCAACCGGGGTAACGGATTTCTTTTTGTCGGGGACATCCATAAACTCCCGACAAATCGTATCGTAATCTTCCGCCAGCACAAGGTCAATAGCGTGCTGAAGTTTCTTTTGAACCGATCCCTCCCCTCGGGACATATTTTGAACCTGCACGGCACTATCAGTGTTGTCGGTCTTTCCGCTTGACCATCGCCCAGTCCGTGGGGCACCCATGTACTTAAATTGATAGCGGAGTCGGTCGTCCTCCGACAACTGCGCCAGAAAACGATTCAGTTTCGTATAGGAGGATTTCCGAGCCGCCTTGCGAAGCATGAGAACGGTACGAGCCTCGGGTGTCAGCTTTGAATCGGGATTCGTCATTTCAAGGTCAACATACTTTGCCTGCACGGAGCCCCACGCATAACCCCGAGCGGAAAGCCATTCTTTTATTTGGGTGTCAGAGTTGGGATTCTCCAGTCCAGTCAGTTTCTTTAGTTCAGCCCGTCGCTCGCTAATAAATCGCTCAGCGATACGCAGCATTTTTGTCGCCAATTCCCGATTTCCGGGCATGCCAAACTCATTGATTTTCTGGTCAAGCAGCCACCCTCGCCATTCAATTTCAGGAAACGGAATCGGCAGCATGCGATACCACAAGTCTCGTTCTGAGCGGATATCCTGTTTGCAGTACTCAACGTATTCGGCAAATTCCCGGGGATGACTATTATGGTCTCGGAATAGCGGCAGCGGCGGACCAAACAATGTCATGTTCGCGGCGGGGTCGTCTTTGAACTTCTGAAGCTGCTTCGTGTTCACGGGCTTGCAGAACATTTGGATAAGGTCTTCGCCCCGAGGGTCCTTCTGCTCTTTCATCTTCAGAATTGCGCCGACATCGGCAAGTTTCCCGGGCAGCGAGAGATTGTGAGCGAGAATTATCGGGTCCCGCCATTGCTCAAGTGGGACGAACCAATCCTCGTGAAGATATTTCGGTACAAGGACTCGTCGGGTGAGATTATATTCAAACGAGGAATTCCACGCAATCTTCATGATGCTGGGATTGCGAAGCGCATCCACAAGTTTCTTTGGCGGAGGACCGAGGTGCGGGAGCCACGCTTGAAGCTCTTCGTGGTCAAGCGCCCAAGCGAGCACCGTGATGCGGGTTGATGGGTGCTTAGCATAATTGTCAAGACCAACTTCCTTCAGGTCAAGGATTGAGCAAGTTTCGTAATCCATGAACAGAAATTGATAGTCCACGGGAAACCTTTTTACGACGCGGATATCGTGTCTCGCATCAACGCCAGTGCGAACTTCATATCCTCCCACGTCGTGTAGTGACGAATACCGTACCGTGGCGGTAGGACATGAAAGACGTTTTCTTTGCCGCCGAGCACGAAGATGGGCATTCTCTTGGCAAGAGCATAGCCAAATTCAACGTGCCGCCCGCCCCGACTGCTGGCTCGCAGGGTAGCATTAGTCAGTTCCGTATCCGTAGGAACGAACGCTACAAAGATATCCGCCATGTCAATATCCTCTAAGTCCACAAGGGAGGTCTCCTCCAGATACTTCTCCGGCACATCTTTTGTCTCTATGTTGTGAGGAACGGTTTCCTCAACCCATCGGGACGTGACGCCGATGCCAAGAGCCCGCAGTTCCGCCGCCTGAGCCTTCCGTTCTTTGATTGTTGAAAACATTGCTGCAAGATACACCTTCATGTTGCCTCCTACTTACTTTCTGCTTTGTCAAAACTGGCGTTCCGAGCCATCGGTGCGCCCTCGGCTTCCAGTTCAAGCTGCAAGAGCGCCAACGCACGCCACGCCATCTTTGCGGAGTGTCGTACGCCGTCTTTGTCGAGACCACCGCGCTCCATGTAGTGCCGAATGATCGTGTCCGCTTGGTCCGTGGATTTGCCGCGAGACCAATGTAGCGGTTGACCGGGGTTGTGTTGCTGGTTGCCGATGTAAGAAACCCGTGCGACTTCCGCAAGTGCGGCTGGAAAATAGTCCAGCACGCCGGTACCTATCGGATATTTCTTTCGTTCATCAGCTTCAGTCGGCAGCAGCAATTTCTTCTCGGTCATGGCTTATCCTTTTTGAACAGTTGACTACGCAATTCCACTTCAATCTTGCTTGCAATGTCGGGATGTTCCACGAGGAATCGCCGAACGCCGTCAAATCCTTGCCCCAGCCGCTCCCCTTTGTACGAGAACCATGAACCACTCTTCTCTAGCACGCCTTCCCGAGCACCGATGTTCAACAGGTCTGCCTCGTGGGATATCCCTTCACCGTAGAGAATCTGAACCTCGCATTCAGTGTACGGTCTTGCCAATTTGTTTTTGACAACTTTGATGCGAGTCTGGGCACCGAGAACTCTATCGCCGTCCTTAATAGCTTGAATCTTGCGAATATCAAGCCGCACCGAAGCGTAGAACTTCAGCGCTCGCCCGCCCGTAGTGGTTTCGGGGTTCCCGAACATTACGCCAATCTTTTCACGAATCTGATTGATGAAAACCAGAACGGTTTTCGTGTTGTTCGTGATCGCCGTCAGCTTCCGAAGCGCCTGCGACATCAGTCGCGCCTGCAAACCCATCTGCGGCTCACCCATCTCGCCTTCAAGTTCAGCCTTCGGCACCAGCGCCGCGACCGAATCAACCACCACGATGTCAACTTTGCCCGAACGAATCAGCGCTTCGGTGATTTCCAGCGCCTGCTCGCCGTTATCGGGCTGCGAAATGAGGAGATGGTCAACATCCACACCCAGTTTGCGAGCGTACACGGGGTCCAGAGCGTGTTCGGCGTCAATGAACGCAGCCTGACCGCCGAGTTTTTGTGCTTGAGCGATAACGTGGAGCGCGAGCGTGGTTTTTCCTCCCGAATTGTGTACTACAAATTGATCTGCCACGTAGTTTCTGTGCGGTTCCGCCATTACCAAATCAAACATCGGTCGAAGACCAATCGGAGTGATGGATTCAACTTGTTTGTAGATTTCTTGAAAGCGGAGATTGTTGTGACGGGCCAGCGCATGGTGAACGTGCTGGTCACGAGATAGGAATCGCAACCCGCCGAGGTCCCCAGAATTCAGCTTTTCCACATAAGCGTCAAGGGACATGTTGTTCATGTGAGCTTCGACTACGGCTCGGGCGCGGGCCAAACGACGGTACACGTACGTAACTGTTTCCTTGGTGGTGTGATTGATAACGGCTCGAACGTTTTTTACCCCCGCGACCGGATGAAATTTCACATACAAATCGACGCGATTTTTGCTGCTATCTTTTTGTTGTTCAACCGAGAACGGGGTGTTATTGTGAATCGCGATTAGGATATGTGAAGTCAAATCGCGCAAGCGCCTATATTTTCCACCTGCCGTTTTGAATTGATGGTCTGCGGATGTGATGATCTGATATCCGCCCTTGACCGTAAGGATGAAGGCTTCCTTTTCTCCCGCGTACACCACGTCTAGAATTTGGTTGCGAACAATCCGACCCGTTTCATTTACCGAAGCAGTATAATAATACGCATTTTCTGTCGCAGGGCGAGGATACTTTCCCTGTCCGCTTCCCGAGACAGGAAGATTGTGAAACCGCTCATACAGTCTTTGAATGGTCCCGCCTTTATGGTTTGCGACGTGAGTTCCGGTTACTACCGCGTATGGAATGAAAGTGTCGGCGTCAACACACTCGGGACCGTAAATCTCGATAACCCGTCCCCGAGGGAGTCCGCCAATGCCAAGGGCTTCATCAAGAGCAAGGGACGAAGTCGGAATCACGTCGATGGCAACAAACTTCTTGCTGCCGAGCATCATAATTGACCCCTTGCCGTGCTGCTTCTCAATCCCGGCAATGGCGTCGTCGAGTGAACCGCCGATTGTCTTATCCGATTCTTTATTCAATTAAGACTCCAAACATTGCCTTGCCTTGCCTTGCCCCGCCATGCCTCGCCGCGCCATGCCTCGCCGCGCCGTGCCGAGAAAACTAAGAATCGCTCTCGCCCTTCGACGTATCCTTGTACTTCCCGTCATCGAACAGCTCGATGACAATCATGTCAGGACCAACAGGAGCCATGCCGCCAGTTTCTCCGTACGACCCGATATATTTCAGATACGTGCCGCACTGAAGGGCAACGGTCTTCACAGTGGTAATCGAACCATCGGGCAGGCGCTTGGTGTATCGGCGACTGGTTTTGGCCTCTTCGTGAAGGTGACCCGACAGAGTAATCGTTGAATCCGTCAGCAACATGTTGCGTTGCATCCGCTGAACCTTCGACCCAGCGGTTGCCGCCGCCCCTGCCCCATGGAACAGAGTGAAGGTCCACAGATGCCCCCGCCAATACACATCGACGAGCAACAACCCGCCGCTGTAGGGAATCTTGTTCGTCGTCTCCCGGGACAGTCCCTGCGCAATCAACCGAATTGCCCCACCCCCTTCGTCCAGCGCCTTATCAATCCGCCGCTCGTGGTTACCACCAACGTATCCGATAATTCGGTTAGCGATTCGTTTGTGGAGGTCGATGTATGATTCACACTGCCGAAGAGGTGTCATCGTGTTTTCTTTGATAGAACCCGGCGAGGTTTTTGTCGCCGAATCAATCGCATCGCCAAGCAAAACCACCAAGCACTGTGGGTTTTTCTCAACCCAATCAATATCTTTAATGACTCGGGCGGTATCGCAAGTGACGTGCCCGAGTTGCTCGTCGCCCTTGGCAAAAATGAGGGGTTTATCCCACGAATCGGGGATGATGACTTTGGCTCGGCGGCATTCTTCCAAATGCGTTGATATCCACTCGATTTTGACTTGCTCAACGACTTCATGGTCCGCAGGCTCCGCAGTCACAGTCAACTTATCTTCGATGCGGTGATATTCAGCCCACGCTGCCAGTCTCGCCGCGTCCGCCGCTTCATATCGAGCGACAGCCGCTTTGAGCCGAGTAATTTCGCCATGCAACAGCGGCGTAAGCGTCTTGTTGGCTCCTTCCGTGGAGTTTGGTTGTACAACTTTCTGTTTCGACCTTGCCATATTGCCTCCTAGAAAAATCTAGCCTTGCCTTGCCTTGCCATGCCTCGCCCAGCCCTGCCGCGCCATGCCCCGCCACGCCACGCCGAGAAATTATCTCCACTCAAATGAAAACTTACCGAATGCCTTGCGAAACGTGCCGAGCCCGAGACGCACGCCGCCGTCCACGAAGAGGTTCTCAATCAAGTCTTCGTTCAGGTCGGGGTGGGGAAGAATTGTCAGCTTGAACTTCAACTCCCACGGCGTGTCCAGCATCGGGCGAACCTTGGGATTTGGAATGCCCTTATCCAACCGGGCAACGTGGTAAACAAGGTGAATACCGCTTACCGGGTCCACGTCGTCTACAAAGCTACCGCCAAACACAACGGGTTTACCGTTTTTCGTAAACGGAATGGCGGATGGATTGATGATGGTGCTCGCCAGCAGCGCAGAGGCAACCGTCTTGTATTCTCGTTTGTCGAGGAGCATCTTCGGAGCGGACTCTGTGTTCTGTGCCGACAAGAACGAGGTGATGTTCATCGAAGGCATCGTGACGATTTTGCCTTGCAGGTACAGTTTTTGTTCAGGTGCGAGTTGCGTTTTGTTGTCTCCCGCGTATCGGTCGAAAAGAATCGAGGTGAGTCCAGTCAGAGTTATGTCTTTAGTGATTTGCTTTGAAATAGAAGCCATGTTTTTCTCCGCGAACGTTTGAACTTTTTGGTCGAGCCTAAGTTCGGTGTTCGCCTTCAGAAAAATCTAGCCTTGCCTTGCCTCGCCTAGCCCTGCCATGCCAAGCCTTGCCTTGCCGCGCCCTGCCCAGCAAAATCCATAGTACACGAGTACAATCGCCGTGTCAAGTTAAATCTTGCCTCCGAGGAATAGACCAGCGATTACGCCACCGATAGTGCCCCAAAAGGTGCGCTTGCGACCCTTCGCGGCTTCAGCATCAACCCGCACGTTGCACGCGGCATCATCCGCTTTCACCGCCTGAACCAGTTCGTCCTTGTCTGCCGCAATCACCTTATTCGCCGTCGCCAACTCGGTATTTGCGTCGGTCGTGAGAACCGTTTGCGCCGCCAATTGCCCCGTGAGATTCGTCACGTCCGACTGAGCCTGCGCATAGAGGTCCATATCAGCGACAACCGTGCGAGTCATCGGTAGCGTCATCGTAACAGCATCGCCGTTTACAGTCAATTCGCTGGCGTCGGCGTGTGTTTGCTCCAAAAGCCGTGCCGCCGCCGCTTGAGCGTTGAGTGTCGCGTCCGTGGTGACTTGTTTCGCGGTCGCCGCACGCTCTGCCGCCATCTGAGCAATCAGATTAGTGATAAGCGCCGTCTGGGTGGCATCGCGGGCAACGTCGTCCGAATGTTCCTTCGCCAACTCGGCGACAAGAGCCGCCTGAGTTGCCGTGTCTACGCCCTCTTTCGCAAGCTGAGCCGCTGCGACCCGAGCGTCGTGCTTCTCAATCAGACTCTGGAACAAGGCAACGCCGCCGATGATGCTGCCAGCAATCAAAGCGATGGCGAGCAGCGCTACAAGAATGTGCGCCTTAATCCACGTTATATCATTAGAGATTTTGGTGATTTCTGAAACGGGTTTCGTTGGTGTTGCAGTGTCGGTCATAGAACCTCACTCGGATATAGTACCAAAGTACGGGTCAGATGTCAAGCCTTTTCAAGCCTCGCTCGGAGGTATGCGACGACCGGCAGGAGATTCTCAGGATGAGACGCGGCGTTGAAGAATCGCTCAACGTAGCCTAGTCCTCTATTACATTTGAAGCAGAGAAGCCCCCGAATTGACCACGGCATCATCGCCTGTGTCACAGCGGACACAGCCGCCGCTTTTGTAGCCGCCACTCGTGTACATTTTACCTGCCCTGCCTCGTCGTACCCGTAGGCACTCCACTTTCCCGCCAGCGCGAAGCGGGCCCATCCGCCGGGCATCGTCCGGTACGCCCTTACGTGGAAATGAAAATGGTCTACGTTGGGAGGTCCGTAGGCGTCAAGGGGACCCCCGCAGATTTTGCACTGGCCTTCTTGGTCTTTGGCTCGCTGCTCTCGGTCGGCGAGGGTGATGCCGAATTTGCGTTGGATTCGGAGGTCGGTATTGTGCTGTCTTTCTTCAACTGTTGTTGCCTTTTTGCTTCGCGCCATTTTGCCCTCTCATCCCAGCGTTCCCGGTTCATTTCGTAGGTCCACTTCTCGTACCGCCGAATCAATTCCCCCTGCCACACAATCACCCCAAGCAAAATCAACTCAACACACATCAAGAATTGATCTGGCGTCATGGGCGTCATGCTGAGAGTGTACACCCCGCCGCCGCCAAAAGTCAAGCCCCAAATTAGTACGAAAGTACTATGGACAGCCGGGGGCATCCTTTGTAATTATGTCGTCAGGAGGAATTACCGATGAGCGGAAAAGAAATGAAAGTCCGAATCATGGCAGGCACCATCCGAGCCCGTCTGCTTGGACGCCACAGCAACCCGACATTTCGTCGTGTCCTTGCGAATATGACGGACTCCGAACTTGTGGACCGTCAGGCTCAGTTTCACGCCGATTCCCTTTCTCAGGCAGCGCAACCGCGACAGGAGGCACCATGCAGCGAAACTACTCCAGTTGTTTTAGTCCAGAAGTAGCCGAAGAGTTAGGCGAAACCGAGCAGCCAGCCCTATCTGTGCCGCCCGCTCCCGCCTACGTCAGTCAGCCGACGCTCACCGAGCGAATCCAGTGGATTATGCTGGACCGGCAAATCAGATTGCTCGCACAACGTACGCAGCGAGCATAGAAGTGTCGGCAACCCCGACGAGGAGAAGTGTGAATGACCAAGAAGCCGTGGTTCTTCGTGTTTTTGTTTCTGCTGTGCAGTGCAGTGCCTGCGAAGGCGTGGAATTGCAGTGACCCCCTCGCCGAGCGGGTTCTCGTGCCTTCAACCACCACCGGAACTTTTGGTGATGGTGACGGACAGCTTGCAAACTACAACGGTCAGGTGTACGAGTGCGAAGTCGTTCCTGTAACTCCACCCGCTCCCCCGACCACAGGAGGAAATTCAAATGCAAACTCGCAGTCGTCCAGTACCAGCCAAGCGGCTTCGCAATCTAGTGCGAACTCTTCGGCGACTGGTGGGCGGGCATCCTCTCAGTCTACCGCCACAGGAGGGAACGCAACAGGTGGTAACGGTTATGCTACGGTTTCCAATGCGGGGAATTCTACTGTCACCTCAAGCAACACTGCAATGGGAGGTACAGGAGGTTCCGCTACCGCCAACGGCGGAAACCAAAAGCAAACGCAGACGCAGTCAGTGAACAACTCGGGCAACTCCTCGGCGTCAGCAAATGGGTCTAACAATGCAACCTATACCGAGAATATCCCGAGACAAGCACCGCCTGCGATGGCTCCGACCGTACTTCCGACAACGCCGTGCTTCAAAGGCTATAGCGGCGGCGGTTCGGGAACGGCATTTGGGTTTTCATTCGGCGGCGGCAAGATTGACGAGAATTGCGCCATTCTTGAAGCCGCACGCCTAGCGCCGAGCGTCACCGCCCGATGCAAGGTGTATCTCACAAACAAGTACGTGAAGGCAGCGGGCGTCACGATGGATGACTGTCTACCTCAGGCGGTTCCCGTCGTGGTTCCTACTCCTGCACCAGTCCCCGAACCGCAATTGCAACTCTCAGTGCCTGATGTCACGGTGAATATTCCAGTGACGGTGATTCCTGCGCCGGTTGTCCCGCCCGCGCCTAGCGTGGCAGCCGCCGCCCGGAAGATGCCGTATCGCAAACCACCGTGCAAGTGTGTGGTCACAAACGACACCATCACCAAGTAACATTCCGCAGTGTCTGGGACGGGGAGCCTGCAAAGGCTCCCTTTCTTATTTGCCGAGTTTCTTGAGACCGCCCTTGAGGAATTCCAGCGAGATATTACCCTTGGCTTTTGGAGCAGGCTTGGCGAAGATGCTTACTTCAGGGGTCTCAGGTGTCTGATCGACCACGGGAGTTCCGCCTCGATCTCCCCGTCCAGCGGCTCCTTCGGCGGGTTCCCCCCGAACGCCAGCAGTAAATAGTTCTCTCTGGTCAGCGGGATTCCGTACTCCTCTAGCAACTTCATCGTGCCATCGGGCTGCGTAGTCCCAGATTTGGTTTCGGGCTTCGTCGGCTGTGATTTTTCCGTCATTGTGTTGTCTCCAGATTGCATCTACCGCGTTGATATTTTCCTTGGTCTTGAAGTCGTCCGTGAAGACCTCGCGTATCTTCGCCCATACTGGTGATTGTAGCCTACTCGGTATGGGAATGTCAAGTTCTTTCGCTGCGAGTCGATACGCGGCGTCGTGCAGCGGATATGTGCCGCTGAGTCCATGGGGACCGTTGCTGATGGTTCCAAAGTTCGACCCAACGTCGGGGTGCTTGCCCGCCAGCGGGCGCAACTGCCCTGCCGCGACCGCGTGCGTATCAATCGTCAAGAATCGCGGGTCGTCCGGTGCGGCTTGGTTGTTGTAGAAGTTGCGAACCTTGTGCCCGTAGCCGAGTTGCTTGCTGATATTCTCGGGAGAGCCGTCTCGCAGAATCGAAATCGCTTTCTGAATGTGATTCTGAAAACTCCAGCCTACGCTGGCTTCAGACCCGTCCACGTTCTTGGCGAGCCCGAGCGGCTTGCCGTCAGGTCCCCACGTTTGATATGACCGAGGATTGTGACCTTCGTCGTACAGTCGCAACCACCACGCTTGTTTCTCTGGCATGCTCGTCAGCCCTGCGAGCGTTTTCCCTCGCAACGATTTGAAGAGCGGCGCAAACTTCCCCATCCCGGGGACACTGAGAATCTCGTCCGCTGCTTTCTGCATCTCAGGTGTGAACTTTGTGTTCTGTTGGTTCTTCCAAATATCCACCGTCCGCTCGGCAAGCGCCGTGTTCTGGTTCCAGTCCGTCATCGGAGACTCGACTGAGGTCACTGCCCACGCTTGGTTCGGAGTGATGTCGTGCGTCTTTGCGACCTCCAGCCCGCGCTCGTGAGCGCCGACTGGGTACCATTGCTCGTTGTACGCAATCTCCGCAGGCGTCAATTTGCGGTACATGAATTTGATGTTGTCCGCGACGTGCCGAATGTATGCATCGGCGGCAGTCTGCGCATCCGCGCTTTCGGGCATCACGAATCCGGGGACACCTTTAACACGATTCACCATCTTGTCGATGTACCCGGGTGCAGCCTTCGCGGCTTCCATGTCTGAAATGAGCGACTGGTTCGTGTGGTCTTCGACAGTCTCACCTTTCACGGTGCGCGACGGCACGCGGGTGCTAACCGTGGGCGATTCGATAGGCGTCGTCGCGCCCTTCTTGGCTTCCATGGCACCTGAAATTACGCCCCCAGTCTCGCCGCCCAAATCCTTGATACGTTGCTCCATCGGGTAGTCTGGGAACTGCCGGGTCTTGCCAGTTCCGCCGATTTCAATTTCCTTTTTGTTTTTGATATCGTAGATTGACTTCTGGTCTAGCTTGTGAGCTAAGTCTATCGCCGCTTGCTTATCTCGGGTCACACCACTGACTTCCAACGCCCCCTCATACCCGCCGATGTGCAATTCAGGATGCTTGTCAAACAGCGCCTTATTCTCGCCGTGAAATTCCTGCATATCTTGGGGGCTCGGATGAAATGTCCCGGCAGGCTCGCCAGCGGGCTTCGGCCACTCTGCCCCGGCCTCAGGCTTGCGCTGCTCGGGACCAATTTCCACGACATAGCCCTCTGTAGGCGTCTTGCCCGTTGTCGGATGAATCGTAAAACCACCCGCCTTCGCCATAGTATTGGCAGCTTGATCGTGCCACGGCTCGGGTGGTTTCTGGATTTCGGCAGTTTTTACTTCTGGGGTTTTTGATACTTCGGCAGCCACTTCTGGAGACTTTTGTCCAGCCGCTCCCGAAACTTCGCTTTCTCCTCGGGCGACATCTGCTTGACTGTGTACAGCAAATCCTCCCCCAACTGTTCCGTTGTCCGCGTTTTCGGTTCCTTTTCCATTTGCTATTCTCCTTTGTGCTTCAGCATGCATTTTTTGAGCGTCCCGAACAACACGCTGTAGTCCATCCATGTCGTGAACATCTTTGGCGCTTGCGCCCCCCGGTAGAGCCCAATCGGGGTGAATTAAGTCAACCTCAACATCTCTACCACCTTCTAGAAGGGGCGTCAGCCTATCCAATTGGGCATGCGTAGGAGGATGTTCGGCAGAAACCATCACCCCGAGCCATTTAGACTGCGGAACATCAATCACACGCATAGCACCTGTTTTCATTACAAAATCAAAACGTGGATTTGAGTTGTGAGCGGACTGCACGCCGGGGATTGATGCAATATCGCCGTGGTCAAGAGTGCGAGCCTCCTGACCTTCCGAGAAATCCAGCATCGTCCCATCAAGCCCGATATATCCTGCCTTGCGAATGTCCTCGGTCGTGCCGTAATGTTTTATTGCTTTGGCGAAGAGTCCTGAGGTGTCTCCGCCTTTTTGGGCGAAGAGTCTGCCTTGAACTGGCTCCGCAGCGACTTTCTTACCTCCTCCTGCTGCGCCGGGCTCAGTTGCTGGAACGACTCCACCATCTGCTGCATGAGTTCCTTCAGTGATGCCATGTTTTTGTCCCTCCCACACTGCTCGTACTTGGTTCAATAAATCGTCAACTCGTTCTTGAGTTTGCAGAACGGTTCTCGGGATACCGTCCTCCCGCTCTGCGGCCATCTTCTTCACTATAGCATTGATTGCCGGGTCTTGCCAGTCTTTTCTTAGCTCGGCAAGCGTTTTAATCATATGGTCACCGATTTCATCATCGGTCAACCCCATAGCTTTCCCCCAGCGAACGATGTTTTGAGCATCCCCCGCCCCAGCACCGCCCTCTGTGACCTTAATCGGAATCCCATAATTCACTTCTTGGGAAACCACCCCCCCCAAATATACCCGCACAGCTTTCGGCCAATTCTCTTTCAGGGCTTGAGCCGAAAACTTAAACCGCCCGGGTTCAATTTCCGTGACCCCGGGAAGTTCTCGGAAAACAGGACCAAAATCTGTTGACGCCGCCGCTCCTCCGCTCGTTGTCGGGTGATAGGCGCTGTTCACGACAACATTCTTCATAGGCCAACCCACACGTTCGCCTTCAACGATGTGTCCATCTTCGTGTCCAACTACACTTACCGGAGAGTTTCCTTCGGGGAGCAATTCTGCGGGAAACACGTCATCCCATGAAGGTCCATGCGTGACACCTAAAGCCTCGGCGTATCGCTGATTGTCTTCCTCTTCGGTCGCGCCCCCGAGTCGCATTTTGATGTGCCCGCCAATATACCCGCCGGTCTCACCGTAGGCGGGACTCAGATTCACAGTTTGACCCGGCATTTCGCCCCGACGAGCAAGCGCCTGATGAAACTGCGGCTCGGGCGTCGGCTGTCTCAGTGGCGTAGGCGTGGCTTCAAGCAGTTTTGATGCCGCACCGTACAGGTCTCCGGCGAATTGCTGGTGCAGGGCGGGGTCCTTGTGGAACGACTTCTCCAGCACATTCTCATTGAAGTCATCCGGGGAAGCGGTCGTCATGGACTTCCCGAGTTCTGTATTCTCATAGAGAGCGAGGTTGTAGATGTTGGCATGAGAGATGATGTCTCTGTTGTCCTGCAAGAACTTGAGCGTGTTTGCGTACGTTTCTGCCGTCTCCCCCGGATAGCCAATCAAGATGTTCGGAATCAAGGTAATGTTGTTCTGGCGCAACTTATCCACGGCTTTGTTAATGATGTTCTCCGTAGCGGGCTTGTGCATTGACTTCAGGATGGGGTCATTATAGCTCTCAATGCCTAGCTCCACGTATTTGATGCCGGATTTCGCCAACCAATCGGCAGGGATTTTCCCCATTTGCGCTGCGGTCGTCTGCACCACGAACCCTTGGAAATTCGGGTTCTTTTCTTTCATTCGGGTATTGAGTTCCGCCAAGTCCTGATAGTTTTTCGCTTGCCCGAATGTCTTATCGTTCAGGTACACCAGTTTTGAACCCAACTGAGCGATAGCGTCCGCCTGCTGTTCAATGTCTTCTTTCGGCGGCATGACCAGTTGCTTCTCAACTGTGCAGAACGCACATTTGTGCAGGCAGCCCTTTGACATCGTGAGACGGGGAATCACGTCTGACCCAGCATAGTGACGATAGTCGGCACCGCCCTTATATTCTACACCTGCATCCTTCGTGAGCGACTCCATGGAGTCGTGCCATTTCACATTCGGCAAATCCGAAAACGTCTCAGGAGCCACATACCCGCCAACATCTACATGCCCTGAGTAGTTTGATGCGAGGTCCCGAATTAGGTGCTTGTTGACATCCAGCGCAGAGAATGTGACCCTACCATATTTCGCATCGTTCAGAAATTTCTTCGCCTGCTCCATGTCACGGACGACATACACATCCGCGTCGGGAAAGTTCCGAGCAACAAACCCGTGCCACTGTGGAATCTCCCAAAAGTCTTGCATGCGTGCATAGCCCGGACGAAACCCAGAATAGAGTTTGTCATAATACTGCGAGGCTTCGTCTTTTGTTTCAGTCTTGAGCCCGCCATTAATTAAATCGGATGCGAACTGCACCATGAGCAAGCGATTCTCGTTGGTCGGCGATGCGCTGTTTGCCGGGTCCACAGAACGTCGCACCCATGGATTTGTCTGGTCGTTGCTAGCTTCATGATAGGTCGGATATGGCTGCGTTGATGCCCCGCCTTGAATTTGAGTCCGCTCTAGTTTCGGCATAGGAACCGCAGCAATAGGAGCCGTCTCGGGATTAACCGTTGGTTTCGGGGGAGTCGGCGGTGCAACCATTTTGCCGCCCACCTTCGCCATTGAATCCGAAAGAGCCGCCACAGGAACGTCAGGCTTATCAACTCGCCCGACTGCCGTCCCCTCGGGACTGGGAATCAACGGCACGGAAGTCGCATGCGTTTCGTTCGTAGTAAGCGGGTCTTTCTTGAGCCAATCCGGCAAGTTTTTGGTAGCTGGTGTTTCTGGCGGCTGGAGGTTCAATCGGAACCCGGGCGTTCCATTCGGGTGTGTGATGTTCTCAATCGGTAGCCCGCTGGCTTGCAGGTTTCTCCAAACTCCCGTTGCCGCCGGAGAGACGTGCGTCGGGTCACTGGAAATACTCAGCACGCCATCCGCCCGAGCTTTATCAAATGCAGATAGATACATCTTCGTCGCGATACCTTTTCTCTGCATCTCTGGCGTGACTTGTGCCCCATAAATCCGCGCGTTTCCCTCCACATCGGTTTTGTATCCGAGCGAGCCGATTTTCTTTCCGCCGACGTATGCACTCTGTAAATGCTCCCAGTCAGGACCTTCGGTTTTAATCGTCGGCTGTTGAACAGTACCGCCCTGTGCCTCGGCTTCATGTTGACGAATGATATTGAACGTCGTGTCCGCCATTCGCCCAACACGAGTTAATTGACCACTCGGAAAGGGACGAGTCGTATAGTCCCGGCGTTCAATGCCCTGCGGAGCCTCTACTTCTTTGCCGCCTACAGTTTTGAAAGTGACGTGAGGCGAAATTTCAGCGCCTTCAGGTGCGGCAACAGCTTCTTTACCTGCGGGTTTCTTTTCAGCAGCGGCGGTAGGTTTTGTTTCAGCCGCCGGAGCCGCTTCAGGTGGGGCTGGAGTTTTATTCGCTATGATATCTTGAACTTCACCAGCGTTGAAATGAGTGATCGCTTGGTTTGAATAGCCGAGGTCTTTGAGCGTTCGTACGTGCTCACGGCTCATCTCAAAACCAGTTTCTGGACCCTCAACCGGCTTCACAGGACCCAACCCACCTCCTGTCTCGGCGGGTTCAACTTCTCCAAGCCGACCCATGAGCGGTATCGGTTGAGCCATCATGGTGGGTTTTCCGCCCGGCTGAGAAAGCGCACCAAGCGAGAGGTCTTGTAATCCATTCGTGGTGAGGTCATCAATCGCTTTCTCTGGAGTAGTCGTGCCGAGTTTGCCTAACGAAACCGGCTGTTTAGCCATCCCCGGAGCGAGCGCTCGCTTCGGTTCCGCTTCCACGCTATCCTTGACATAGTCGTATGTCTTGCGATAGATGTACTCGTATGGGTTCTGCTTTTTGAATTCCGCTGGGTTATCTCGGTAGAGAGCCTCTTTGTCGGCGTTCTCTTTTTCCGTAGCAGCAGCGTGGTCATTGTATTCTTTCTCTGCTGCGGGCGACTTCTGAGACTTGTTGATGATGTGATGCCAAATTAAAGTTGAAGTATTTTCGTCGGGAATAGTTGCCGGAGGAGCAGTCTGAATAGAGGGAGTCCCGCCAGCACCCAGTTGGTCTTCTGGAGGAGCAGGCGGTGCACTGATTGTCGGCGTTGCGGTATCAGTTGCCACAGCGGTCTCCGATTACGGATTCATAATCTGAAGCCGTGGGTCAATCTCTCGGGCTTGGTCAATGTTCTCAGCCGGGATATCATGAATGCCACCATCTGACGCCCGGACACGATGATGTCCTTCAGGAATCGGCGGATAGTTCTCTAAACCGTCTATCCGAGGCGGCTGGATTGACGGCGTAGCCTTCGCACCCTTGCCCTGCCCCTTACCCTTCGCCCCAGCTTTGCCCTCGCCTGTGGGCTCCGCAGCCCCAGCAGCCCCAGTCAGGGCTTTGAGCACGTTCGGATGGGCTTCTGCCATCGCCAAAACCTGCGGGTCAATGGTTTTCATGCGATTGATAGCCTCGGTCACCTTGTCAAGAGGCTCGCCTTTGGTAATTGCCCCACCTTGTTTAGCATCATACAGCTGCTTCTTAAAGTCGTCCGGCACTGCCAATGGCTGGAGCCGCCGAGCCAGTTCACCCTCGTCCTTTGTTGAGTGAAATATATCAAAAAGGTTCGCTCGCTGCTCATCGTTAATGGTTGGTTCCCCCCGAAGAATAGACTCTGCGGGGTCTTGATAGGGTTCCATATTAGCTTACCTCCGAAGATGTTGGCGCGGCTGCTCCCATTGCTACTTCAAACTCGATGTTACCCTTCTCGTCCATATAGGCAGCAACGATACCACCCGGATCAACAATTTCACCCACCTCGTCGATTCCAAGCAGCGCCTTAATCACGGAATTGTGCATCGTCATCACAGTCGGAAGTGCAGCGTACGGTGTTGCGAGATACTGATAGATGACTTGCACTCGCAAATTTAACTGCGTGCCGCTCTCGCCGCCGGGAATCACGAGATCGGGATTCTCAATGTACTTTTTGAACTCCTCAACTCGCTCGGGCGTCTTTTCTTTGCCTGTGTAATCAGCGACCATCCTCGGGCGCAAGTTCGGGTCATATGTGACGAAAGGGCACGCCACGTTGCATGTATCCATGATGCACTGTGCGGTTTCTGCGGCACGAGGGATATCAGAGGAAACAACTCGTCCGATTTTCTCAAAGGACAACCATTGCGCGGCTTTCTCGGCGGACTCTCGACCTGTATTGGATAACTGGAAATCACCCCATCCATCCCAAACATTTGGCTGAGTGATTTCACCATGTCGTACGATATAACCAATCAGTGTTCGACTTGGGTCAAGATTTAACATTGCGTTTCCATTCCAGTTGCGGGTTCACGAACCTCTCACTCTGCTCGCTTGCCAGCCACTCGCACAAATTATCGCAGCGGGTAGACCAACTTGCCCAGCCGCATCTTTTACAAACAAATCGCTCCGTACGATTCGCCGGGTCTCGTTCACAGGTTTCGCCGCAGCGGGGACACGACATCTGGTCCATATAGTGTACCTCGCCAACCCTCAAAAGTCAAGCCTAGAATGCACGGGTCGCAGCAAACACCAAGACTCAAACACGCTCGGTTCATTCCACCACGTATACGATTACGAATTCATTCGGGTCAGCGTAGTTGCACAAGATAAATGTGTCGTCCCCAATCAATTCCATGTAGATTTCATCGGTGAAAACCCACACCGGCCATTCATTCCCGTAGCCGAACCAAAACCCGTGCCAATAGATTTCCTGTCGCCCGCCACGTACGCGCACGTCTCGGTTGCGGTCAACTCTACGATGGTCATCTCTGCCGAGTATCCGCCCATCACCCCGACCGCCATTACCGCGCCCGGGATTACCCGCACGCCCGCCATCACCGCGTCCCGGGTTCCCGTGAGAACCTCCGCGTCCGCCACGCTGAGCAACCATCAAATCTTCGCCGTTATTCGGGTCTTGAGTAATAGGAGTCACAACCGTCACAGGAATCGGAACCTGTCTCGCTTTGTAGAGCAGTGCTGGGATATCACCTAGCTCTTTTTCAACCTTTGAGATGGGCTCAACTATGGATGGCATTGTCGCCCCGTCCCAACCCGCAATCACCAGCCCGATAATCTTACGGGTCTTCTCGCTTACAACCGAGGAGCCGCTAGCTCCGTGAGAGTCCATCTGGGTCACAAGAAAGAACCCAGACAGGTCGTCGTGCTGCCCTGCCGCCGATATGACTGTTGAGGCAATCACACCTGAGGCGACTTGCTTGGCCGCGTCAAGACTAAAGTTTACATCAACAGTTCTATCACCGATGCGATCCTGGCTTTCATTCCCCATTGCAATCGTGGGATATTTCACCGTTGAGGGCATGAAATACACCGCGTAATCCAATGGTTCTTCCATCGCAGATTTAAGCAGTGCCACAGGAACTTTGTCCGTGCCAAGATCGGTAGAGACCTTGAACGTTAGATCGGGAGGCAAATCTGGGTTCGCCCCTGTACAGTGCCCCGCCCCGATAAGCAGGTAGCCATCTTGGACTTTCTCGTAGGCGGTCACAGTGCAGAGGAAGCGGTCTTGCGTGCTGCCGCTGGAGCCGTAGAGAGCGAACGTGCTGGCATAGACCTTATGGTCAAAGCCCTTGGGCTCTTTGATGTTTGCGCAAGCAAGAGCGGGGGTCAAAAGAATTACCATTGCAAGAGCGATGCTACGGATTGCCTTGGATACCTTCATAAAACCTCCGTTAAAACAAAAAGCCCGAAGCATATCGCAGCCTCGGGCTCTGTTTTGGGCTTGCGCCCGATTCTTTTTTGAAACGCCCTTACTTTTTACTCAAAGTCAATGGCGAACTCGTCCAAGGTAGCTGTGAGAGCGTACGCTGCCATGGTGGCCGTCAACACGAAGTTCAGGTCGGCTTCCCCGCCCGCTAGTACCGGGTTGTCGGTTGTCGTCGCCCAGTCCGTCACGGTGTTGAAAATCTGGCTTCGGAATTCACCGGAGAGAACCTTCGTTGCGGACAACTGCAAACGAGCGTCAATGGTAAAGGTCGTAGAGACCGCCCCAATGCTCACCGCGCCGCCGGTCACGAAGACTTCCTGCCAACCGGTCTTCGCTTGTGCAGCCGCTAGTGTGTCGGCGATGGGAAGAACGGATGCCGGAGCCACGTACAGGGTGAAGAGCACCGTGGAACTGGTGAGCCCAACGAGGGTTCCAGTCGCCCGGATACGCATGACCTGTCCCGTGCCGAGATACAACGGCGTGACGCCAACGGACAGAGGCACGACGCCCCCGCCAGCCAGAGTCAATGCGTTGTTGTTCAGTTGGAACGCAGTTTCGTTCGTTGTGATGACGGACTCCAGTAGAGGAGCGAGCGTCAACTGTTGCGTCCCTGAAACTTGCCTGCGAATCGTGTTAGCATTAGCCACGGTAGTTCTCCTAGTCTTACTTCTTGTACTTTTTCAAGTACGAAAGTGCTGATTCCAAAATTTCTATGCTGTCGTGGGCACTGCCCAGCAACGTGTTGCAATTTGTGCAGAGCAAACCACGTCTGCATTTGTCGCACGCCGCTCGTTCAGAACAGCAAGTGTGGTCATGGTCTATTGCTAGACGAATTCCATTTTGCTGCGGTCTTCCACAAACATCGCAAAGACCGTTTCGTTTCTGAACTTCAGTTTCAAACTGCGCAGCAGTCCATCCGTAGTCCAGTGGATGGTATTTCTGAACGTACTTTTTATACCGTTCAGGATGTGCCGCCCGCAACGCTCGCTGTGTTTCTAATTTTCGAGCCTTGCGTTCTTCCTCTGATTTCTTCGGAGCCAACGAATTGGCTAGAGCCGCGCCCGCCAGAGGTTTTCTTCCTTCATGATTCGCGATTCCTGAATGATACCAAACCGAAAAGCAGAAGTCAATACTAAATTACACTGCCGACACCTCACACCTGACCCTTCTGAAACCCGGTGTCCCGTTCGTG
>Ga0208687_1000465_pt1 | contig 27609 bp, 27 predicted proteins | sample June2015DPH_6_10_FD_184695 | JGI IMG/M metagenome (GOLD analysis project Ga0208687, IMG submission 184695) | Peatland microbial communities from SPRUCE experiment site at the Marcell Experimental Forest, Minnesota, USA - June2015DPH_6_100... | ecosystem: Environmental > Terrestrial > Soil >...
CGCTGTGTGCGGTGTGTGCGAGTCCTCTGAGCGTGAGTGCGGCACAGGGCGGCAGCGCCAACGCACAACCTTCCGCCGCCATAACCGGCGTCCCCTACTTCACCGGAGCACCGGCCGTGTGCGCGCCGAGTGCAAACAGCCTCGACCTCTTTGTAAAAGGTACGAGTATAACAACGGGTGGGGAGGCTGGAACTTTCTCGGCGGACGCCGCCCTCTGGTGGAGGCATTGGGATGGCGCGGGGTGGTATGGGTGGACGTCCCTCGGCGGGATCCTGACGTCAGACCCCGTTCCCGTGTCCCAAGGTGCAGGAAAGGTCGACGTCTTTGTACGCGGCACCGACGGCGCCCTGTGGCAGAAGGAGTATAACAACAACGCGTGGGGAGGCTGGACCTCTCTCGGCGGGATCATTTACCCCGGTACAGGACCAGCGGTCAGCTCATCCGCAGGTCGTCTCGACGTCTTTGTAGAGGGTACAGACGGCGCCCTGTGGCATAAATCGTTTAACGGCGCATGGTCCGGCTGGGAATCCCTCGGCGGGATCCTGACCTCGTCACCCGTGGCGACGTCACCGGGTAATGGCGTAATCGACGTCTTTGTGAGCGGCACCGACGCCGCCCTCTGGCAGAAGGAGTATTCCAACAACGTATGGCAGCCCTGGACCTCTCTCGGCGGGATCATTTACCCCGGTACAGAACCAGCGGTCAGCTCATCCGCAAGTCGTCTCGACGTCTTTGTAGAGGGTACAGACGGCGCCCTGTGGCATCAAGGGAATAGCGGCGCATGGTCCGGCTGGGAATCCCTCGGCGGGATCCTGACCTCGTCACCCGTGGCGACGTCACCGGGTAATGGCGTAATCGACGTCTTTGTGCGCGGCACCGACGCCGGCCTCTGGCAGGTGGAGTATAACAACAACGCGTGGGGAGGCTGGACCTCTCTCGGCGAGTATCTGACGTCGTCGCCAGCAGCCACATCGCGGTCGTCTGGCACGATCGACGTGTTTGTGAGCAGCGGCGGCAATTTTCTGCTACAACAGGCCGTTGCCGCCGGCGTGTGGCAGAGGGAGTATTCCAACAACGGATGGTCCTCCTGGATCCCTCTCGGCTGGCCCCCCATCGGCTAGTGGGGTGATCGACGTCTTTGTGAGCGGCGGCGGCGTTTGGTGGACGTACTATCAGGGTGGGTAGTACAACTGGTACTCCGTGGGCACCCCTCCGTAACCGACCTCCCCGGTCGCTGATACGTAGATAGACACAAACGCCGGGATGACAGTTCAGCGACGCCGCTTGTTAGGAGGGGCGCCCCTCTTTCTTTCTTTTCGCTCTAACGCGTGGCGTAGTGGTGGATGAGCTACGCTCACGCTGACCAGCAACGCGGCTCCTGCACGCTGTTTTCAATATAATCATAACGTACGTCCCGGAGAGAGAAGCTGCGTCAATATTCGAAAATTGCATCGCGTTGCACAACTAGAATCAGAAATCGAACTGCTCAGACAAACTCTTTTTTCAAACGAAAGCTTCAACCTTCACAAAATCAAAAACAGATGGGCTCGAGGCGATTCGAACGCCCGACCTTCGCCGTGTAAAGATGGGCGATTTGGCGCGTAGTATGACGTTTTTCGTTCGCTTAGCACTTTTTTCTTTGGCTGCTGAGGTTTCTCCGAGCGCGGATTCTGACGAGATCGACTTCCTACTCACTAATGAGCAAAATTAAAGAAGCGAACAGAAAAAATTAGTTTTATGTTAAAAACTAGCACTGTTACGAGAAGCCGACCAGGTCGGCCTTCGAAACTGACGGAGTCGACGATGAACATTCTCTTGGAGGCGCTCAGAAGCGGAGCTTATCGTGAGGACGCGTGCGCCGCAGCCGGCATAAGCTATCAAACCTTTCTGAACTGGGAACGCAAGGGGGCGGAGCAGACCAAGGGACAATATGTTGAGTTTTTTGATGCGCTCAAGGGGGCCGAAGCCGAGGCCATGGTGCAAAACGCCGAGATCATCACAACCGCGGCGAGAAGTGGCGATTGGCGCGCTGCGGCGTGGTTTCTACAGCACCGCCGCCCTGACCAGTGGAGCGACATTGCCAAGCGGCGGCAGGACGGCCCTGACGAAGAGATACGGGTTAAAGCACAACGCTGGGATAAGCATGTGGAGGATGAACGTGAGGAGAAGGTGGACACGGCAGCGCTGCTGGCGGCGAATCCCGAGCTCTTCAATGCCTATGACGCCTATCTTGACGCGTTTGTCGCTGCGAGGGACAAGTTACAGCGCCAAGAGAGGGACGACAAAGAAACTGCGAAAATGACGTTCAAACCGGCGAATGAATGAATGCTGAGGCTAAAAACACATACGCAGCGCAACCACTCATAGAGCGGGCTCCCGAGCTAACACAGATCAAGCTTTATAAACACAGTGCGAGAGCTCGAGCGCTTATGTCCGGCCGTCATTGATCATACCTCTGCAGCTTAATGCGTTTTTGCCTCTCTTCTTTTTATTCATTATTTTTTATAAATCAGATTAAATTAATATCTTGTCGCTTGGTCTATTACTAGCATCCGCTGCCAAGCGCGAGTCGACGTGAACATGAACTATTGGAAAGAGGTGCTTTGTTAACTCCACACGTCATAGACTTTGGTTCCAACCTCGATGGGATCAGCTTCGCGCTTCCTTCCACCACGCAGATAGTTTGGTTGAGCCACACGAGCTTCTAAGAGTTTGTTCTAAATGTCACAGTACCGACGAGCTTGCCTCCGTACCAGAAGCTTTGCCTACAAACAGCAAGCTAAAAATGACACGGAATCTCGCCTTTCAGCGCTCTAATTGCAAATCGCAGAGCTAAAATCTCTCATTTTTCAATGCGGAAGCGCAGTATTCACTCAAATCAAAAACCGATGGGCTCGAGGCGATTCGAACGCCCGACCTTCGCCGTGTAAATACGGAGGTTTTGGCGCGTAGTGTGGTGTTTTCGTGTTTATCTAAACTGGATGAGACAACTACGAGGCCGCAAGCGCCCCGTCGTGAACCGTCTGATAAACGCGCATCGGCAGCCCGATAAGTCCTGAGAACGCGACCGGAAGGTGTATCGTGGGATAATTGTATCCTGCCTTGGCGCAGTGCGCCCTTATTGTGCCACGATAAATCTCTTGTAGGACAGGATTCTCACAGATGGGGTGGAGGGTGTTGGTTACCATTTTGATTCATCTCCACCAATGCTAGAAGCCAACAACTACTTATCAGTTATGAAATGTATGAATGGTAGATGAAACGCGAGGACAGGGCGACCATTAGCGTGAGCAAGAAGACCCACGCCGATTTCGAGGAGTACCGGGCCAAACTGAGTGCTGAGAGGAAAAAGGTCCAGACCCAAGAGGACGTTGTGAGAGCACTTCTCGATAAGGTGAACGAGCAGTAACGCCCCTATTTGCCTTCACCACATAGGCCGGCGACATAGCGAACTTATTAGCTCCTATATTAGCAGCTTCAGAGGCGGCCAATAGTGAAAGAACGCGAGCTACTGGGCCTGCGATTAGCTCTCGCGACTGTCAGTGTCGCCTTGCCTACCGATAATCGTGCCTAGGACAAGACGCTTATTGAAGGGGCTAAGATACGCGTGACGTTTTTCTTTTTCTTCTCCATCATTCTCGGCACTCCTGAAACAAGAGATGAGCGCGTCGAGTGCTTGAGCATTATCTAGGCTCGCCTCGGACTGCTCATAGGCTTTTGTTTTGACTTCTGAAAGCGCACGCTTCAGCAAGTCTGCATCGTTGCCGGTTAAAATTAGCCCGCTTTCAATCATTTTTTCCCTCCTTTGTCGGTGCTTTTTACATGTACCACATCACATAATGCATAATTGGTTTTTTCTGATGGCAATATTAGCGACAAAACGTAGCGCTCGCGTCCTATCGTGAACTTCCTGACCAGTAATACATATCCTGAGTTATCAAGCGAGGCCGCCGGTATAGCTCGCAATAATAAGGCAGCTTATCCTGGTTACTGCGTCGCTTACACTTGACATAAAGCTCGCAGCGTGTGCAGTAAGTCACGTAATAATAGCAAAGAAAGCGACGTTCTAAGTACCTAATCGAAGGGTATCGCGAAAGTGCTGCTTACATAATCTTAGCACGCTCTTTCGATTGCAGTTCATACACAGAAGCTGCGCGTTACTTCCGACGCCGCATCACCAAATACGCCACAACCAAGAGTCCTGCTACCGCGTACAACGCCTCAAAGCCTGGCACGAGGACGAACCCGCCGCCCGCTGTGGCTGATGCAGTCGGCGCTGAGCTGACCGTCGGAATCGGAGTCTCTTGCGTCGGAAGTGGAGTCGTAGGTGTTGTCGTCGCTGCCGGCGTGGCAGTTGGTGTATTAGCAGACTGCGGCACAGATACAGTATAAGTGGCGCTGTAACTGAGGTTGTGATTGTTTGAGTTATCGGAAACAGAGACATCCCAGAAGCCGCTTGTTGGGTTTGGTATGTTTAGCGTTACGCTTGCAGACCCGGCATTGTCTGTCACAGCTTGACCCTGTATGCCTGCGTACGTAAACGTTACCGTGGCCCCGTTTTCCGGACCACTCGTAACTTGACCATCTGACCAATGACACTCCGCGTTAAGAACGATTCCCATCATCAAGGAGTAGGTGTTGTCGACCTGGTTAATGTGGGCGTACTCGCTTGTTACCCAAATCCTTTTTTCTGTACACGTTGGCGATGTTTGCGCTGACGTGACTGTCGGAAAGACGGCAATAACGGCGCCTAATAGGAGGCTAATAGATAGGACCGTGCAGACCTTGTACAAAAAACGCATATTTGGGTTGTGCGTTTAACACTATTAATAATTAGCGATTGACCCTGTGCGGCGTCGAACCGAGTTAGAATAAGGACTTTTCTCGCATGTTCGGCAATCCATCATTATGCAAGTAAGTTAGTTAGTCTCCCGTACATTCATTATCCTGTCTCAGGAAACTAATGAAAGCCAGGATTTCTGATGCTGAGATAAACTACAAAATAAGGTATGTTTGCGCTTGTGCGTGTTTATCGACTGCACAAAAATATATTTTGCATCATTTCACGCACACGCGAACGTGTATAATTCAGTCGATATGTTTTGTTTGAAATAGGAATAGTTAAGCAATAAGCCGCGTCTTGCATAAGCGTATGCAATTGAAACCGATAACTGCGATAGTTGTTCTTTTTCTTATGGTCGCTTCGTTGTCAGTAGCAGGTTGCATAAATTTCTCTAGTACACCGTCTCCGACACCAACGCCCACGCCAACACCTACCTCGACGCCAACGCCCACTGATTACAGCAGCGCCCTCACTAACGCTACTGAATCGGGCAATTTCATCATGGAGCGCCCGTTTACAAAGTCTACCAACGAACGAGGAAATGACGTTTATAAGGGAGTTGGCAGGAACGCGACTAATCCAGGCAGCCACAGTGTGACCCTCGTTGAGGAGGTAACGAAATCGCAAACCGAAGCGAAACAGGTGTACGACAAGGCCACAAGCGATAAACTGAACCAGGGATATACCGCTGACACGACAGCCGCGGCTGAGTACAAATCTACAGCGTGTCCTGGATTTATGAGTTGCGTTGAGGTGTGGGCGGGCTCTTACGGGACTAAGTACTTCCTTTGCTCTTATGGCTACGATTCAACCGTCCACGGCTGGAAAGTCACCCAGCAGTCTTTTGCAATGTGATACTTCTATGATTCGGGTAACTTTTCAGCCGTTAAAAAAGTGAATATAATGACAACTAAATTGGCCGCGGTCATCGTGCTTGTTATCGTCGCTTTGCTGTCTGTAGCGGGTTGCATCAACCTCTCTCCTGCATCGTCTCCCACGCCAATTGCCTCAAACGAAACGGTCACTAGCAACAATACGACGTTTTCGAGCGTTGCTGGCTTCAATATCACGTATCCAAAGACGCTAAAAGTAGACATAAACGACACAAACGCTTCAGGGCAGGTCAAGGTATACGTCTATCTAACGACAAATAACACGGTGGACGCCATGGACGTGGCGACCGAAGCAGTCTCCCCGAACGCAACATATATGGATTACACACTCTACAATGTTGGTAAAATCACTGATTACCCGAACTACCAGCAAATCACAAATCAGAGCGCCACATTAGGTGGTAAGCCAGCATATACCGTTGTTTGGCAAGCGACCGTTCCCGTTCAGACTGGCACTTCGGCGTCAACCGTTCAAAATCAGACGCTTAAAGTGATGCAAACTTATGTGGTAAACAACAACAACGGATACGTCGTAACCTACAAAGCTATACCCAGCGACTACAACACGTATCTCGCACAGGCACAGCAAATAATGAGCTCTTTTGAATTCATTTCTTGAAAAACAAGGCGAAGGCTTGTTCGTTTAACCGTTCCTTATCTCCTATCTCCTTAAGTCCAAACGTATGAGCAAAAAAGTGGCTGCAATCGTTGCGCTTGTTGTGGTCGCCTCATTATCGATAGCGGGTTGCACAAGCACGACTAACAGTAACCAAGCGGCAAGCAGCGCATCACAAACAGCATCGAGTGCAGCATCAACGACTACAACGGCGGCAACTACCACGATGGCGACGGCGTCCGCATCAGCAACGCCTACGCCTACACCTTCTATCGTTCCTACTCCACCAATTACAATCTTACCGCTACCAACGCCCATCGTTCCTACTCCAACACCGGCGCCTCCGACACCGACGCCCACACCAACGCCGACGCCAAAGACACCGACAATCGTATCTTTCCAAGTCATCCCAGTTGAGAGTCTAAAGGGCGCTGAGTCGGGCGTATCGTTCGGTATAATGGCACTGAATGGAACTTCTACTGAGATTTGTAATAACGGGTTCTCAGTTAGTGGTTATGTTGACGGTAAGTATGCCGGACAGGCGACTACATATCCAGCGCCAAGCGGCTGTGACATATCGATGATATTTAGATTTTCCACGAATGACTTAACGCTCGGAGAACACGCAGTCACCATAGTCTTTGCAGGTAACGCGCAATATGCGCCGTCAACAGCCACTGCGTACGTTCGCGTAGTGGCGACCTAGTGAGCATCGTCCGGATACCGCTATAGATCACTGTGCGATATGACGATTTCTGGGGGTACTCGCGCCTATTATTACTTGTCCGGACTTAGGAAACGAACGTAATGGAACTAACTAATTTACTTCATAATGATGGACTGCACCAACGGTTCGATCAGCAAGGAGGCCATCGACAAATTGCGTCTTTTTGTGTTAAACAAATACCGTAGCGAAGATTCTCACATCAAGGTGCTGAGTTTTGCAAAGTCATTTTTGAAGTTCTTGATCAAAGCAAGGCTAGATAGCCGATATCACGCCTTTGAAGTCTTTCTCGAACGACCGAGGGCGATCAAAACACGAAATAACGTGACGAGCCGAATAGTCACGAAAGAAGATATTGAGAATATTCTCGCCCACGTTGGCAATGCAAGAAAGGATGGGTTGGTCAGCAGCTATAGGGCTCAGCACTATGCGGCTTTTGTTCTATTCGGTGCGTTTACGGGTCAGCGCAGCTTGGCGACGATGGCTAAACTCACCATCGGACAGTTTAGAGAGGCGCTACGATCTGATAAGCCATGCATTGAGGTGCAGTCTTCGCAGGACAAAATCAAGATGCAACACTATGTGCCATTGCATCCCCAGGTAATTGATCAGATTCAACCCCTCCTAGACGGGAGAAGCGATGATGAGCCATTGTTTGAGTACAACTCGCTCGTAATGTGGATAAAAGGCAGAAGATTCCGCTGACGCGATTCACGGGTTATTTTGTTCTTGGTGATCTGCGGAAATTCGCCGAGCAATATGGTGATATTATTCAATGGAATCAATCGAATCGAGCGTACATAATGACGCACAGCGCAAATGGAATCGATTGGAAGCACTATAAGCATCCGTTGCCTGAAAACGTCTATGACGCGTACATGCAGTATTGAGCGGATGTCGAACTTAAAAGAAAACAGTGCTTTGACGCAAGCTAATTATATCTTCGTCGTGCAATGGTATGGCAAACGGTCTTTGATTGAGTTTCGGTGGCACTGCACTTACAATATGACAGGACAACCAATTCCATGGCTCGAAACTAGGTTGCGACTAATTACTCTTAAACGTGATTCACAAGGCATTTGTTCGCAAAATTTAGAGAGATTTCCGCCGATTCATCAATGGGCGCTTTTAAAACTGGCTTCTTTGCGATATTTGGGATGGATGTACATAGACATTATAGAAAGTGAATTGAGAAAAGGACATTTCAAAGAAATGTACTACATAGATCTTTTCTCTGGCCCCGGAATAAGCAATATCGAAGATAGCTCTGCAGTATGCTACTGCTCTCCATTAATAGTGAATGACCTGCAAAAACAAAAGAACAAACGATTCACTAAGATGTTTCTAAATGATGATGACAAAGAGAGAGCAGAAGCGTTGCAGTTATGCCTCGACGAAACTGCCACGACAAAATATGAAGTAACAAATAAGGATGCAAATTCGTGCATTCAAGAAATAGTACCTGAGCTGTCTGAAAAAAGCCACTCTTTGATTTTTGTAGACCCGTACTCTACCCAGTTTTCTTGGAATTCAATGAAAACCATTCTTGAGCTAGATGCTGACATATTTTTTCTGTTTCCTACGGCACTTATGCCATGGGCTGTATCTGTAGCTAAGAGGCCTGAAGCAGACATTACCAACTTTTTCAAAGAATGTAAAAAAGCTCTTGAGGTATTCCACAATCCAGCAGTAAGAGATAACCGATCGGCTCTTTTTGATTTGTACAAGAAGGATGTTGAAGCTACGCGAGGGCCAAAGACCAAGATGGAAAGCGTCAAGATTAAAGGAAGCAATTATTATTATGATATGTTGTTTGTCACTAAGAAGACCCAAGTGCAACGTTGGTGGAGCGGAGTGACAACACTAAAAAGCAAAATAGAATCATATAGCAGCACAGACGTCGACAAAACACTAAAAGTAATCTTGAAAGAGCAATCAAAACTAACAGATTTCTAAACGGAAACGACGGCGCCTGTAGGCAAAACTTCCTTTACAGTTACATCATCTTTTGATCGCGTGCCATTCTTAATGTGACAATCAATGTTCTTTTTCTCGCAGAAGTCTACGACATCATTGGCGCATTTTTTGTAAAAATCTGCCCCGCCAGCAAAACCATTAGCTCTAGAATTATAGTTCATTTTTCCAAAGATTATTCTATCTACGAACGAAACTGCACTCAATACTTCGGATAATTCTTGCTCAATTAGATTAGGTGTAGGATAGGGCTCAATACTAACCCACGTCTTCAGGCCTGCGTCGTGGAGGTACTGTAGAGAGGCTATTCTATTTTTGAGCGGCGCACTGAAAGGCTCAAACCCTCGCTTAAAGTTCTCGTTGAGTGAAACTAAGGTTATTCCATAAGTATTGTAATTGCCATATTCTTCGGTTTCTGCGAGTTCTTTTGGATAGGTCCCTTTCGTAAGTACGGTTGCTTTGATATCGTTATCATTCAGTTTCTTGATTATTCTTAAGGTCAAATCTTCGACCTCAGGGTGGCGGTACATGAAAGGGTCAGTCGCGAAACACAAGTGCACGAATTTGATTCTATTTCTGTACTTTGGTATTTCCTGATCGAGTATTTGTATGGCATTTGAAACAAGTTTAGGCTCCAACCAATCATCATAATCTTTGATTCTGCCAAATCTCTTAGCCATCAACATCGCATAACAAGGGTATGTGCAGCCATGCGCACATCCCACAACGTGATTAATACAAAAATTCGCGTATTCGACCTTACTTTTGTAAAGCAAGCTTTTTTTCTCAATCTTTTTCGTCATGGCCTTATTTAGTTCTTCTGCGATAAGCTAGAGACAATCGTAATGCGAAAGCGCCGTGAAAGTATCTATTCTTTGCTATTTGTCAGCGACTCATTAAGAGTAAAGCTTTTCCTGCCGCAAAAACGCAAAAAGGAGTGAAATCAGAGCGCTAATAGATTAAGACCTTTCTGATATAGGCAGTATTTCAGTCGTCCAATACCTACTCCTATCCAATCGTTCGCTTGCCGCGAGCTCTCAAAGGTCTCGCAGGCGAAACCGTAACCATATATCAGACAGAAAAAGGTGGATCGCTAGCGTTTTTTGTTGTGCCTAAATTAGACAATTTAGACAAATTTGTGGAAGGCACAAGCCAAGACGATCAAGACCCATATGAAGCTTTGATCGACCAAAAGATAGCAAAAACAGATGGGCTCGAGGCGATTCGAACGCCCGACCTTCGCCGTGTAAAGGCGATGTCATAACCAGCTAGACCACGAGCCCGCAGGTTACCCTTATCACACGTTCGTATATTAAGGTTCTCACGCGCCGCACAAACAAACCGCGGCCGTTATTCGCTCAAAAGGCAGTTTGGATCCTTTTCTTAGCTTTTCAGTACGTTACTCTGTAGCGGGGGGCGCGCTTGTAATCTCCTCTCCCCAGCCCAGCATCGTCTCGTACATATCGATAGCCTTGAGCAGCGTCGCTTCCGAATAATCCCCAACTTTAAAGGACCACCAGTAGGGTGCGTCTCCTTGCCGCTTCTCAAATTTAACCGTCTCGTCCTTGGCAAGCGTGAATTCCTTGGAGTCGTCGAGCACGATCTCCCCACTTCCCTTGAGCCGTTCGACAAGCGGCTCCATCTTGGTGGATAGAAGGACTCTAATTCCTTTATCCGATCCGACTTCGAGCAATAGGTTGCTCTGCACGCCGATCGAGAACAACCGAAATCGGATGCCCTCCGGGTCTTTCTGTGCGCCGCCCCGGTCCATGAAGTTGTGCTTAGCCAACTGCTCTTCAACTTGTGTTGTCGTCATTTCTGCCATTGAATCACTCCAACAGTGGTACCCCCTAATGTGACCATCGTAAATAAAGGCCTATCGCTTTCTGTTTGCACCCGAACGCGTGCCTGTAACTGATTCGCGCGTCATCGCAACTCTTCGAATATCGTGCTCCCAGCGGCTTTTCGGAATAATCGCGCTGTTGATGAGAGTCCGTCAGGCGCGCTGCGCTCACCTCTATTTGAGGAATCCTTCAGCGGCGAGCATCTCTGCGTTGAGAATCGAAGCTCCGGCGGCTCCCCTCACGGTGTTATGGCCCATAAGCGTATACTTTATGCCCTTCACGACATCACGCCTCACCCTGCCGACGCTGACGCTCATTCCGTCGTAGACGTCGCGATCAAGCCGAGGCTGCGGCCGATCGTCCTCCTCTCTGACGATTATGGGCCGTTCGGGGGAAGATGGCAACCCTTTAAGGGGTGGGAGCGAGGCCATAGCTAGTTTCACTTCCTCGGGGGAGGCGTCGACGTCCACCCACACCGATTCGGTGTGTCCGTCGATCACAGGAACGCGGTTGCAGATGGCGCTGACAGTGATGCTCGCGTTAATGACCTTCGTTCCGTCGAAGGCGCCCAAAATCTTTGGTGTCTCGATCTGCATCTTCTCCTCCTCTCCGCCGATATAGGGCACGACGTTGTCGAGGATGGCCATCGAAGAGACGCCGGTGTAGCCCGCACCGGAAACCGCCTGCATCGTCGCGACCTTGACGTCGGTGAGCCCGAGCTGCATGAGCGGCTTGAGCGTCATGACAAGCATTATGGTGGAACAGTTCGGGTTGGTCACGATAAAGCCGTCCCAGCCGCGCTGCTCTCTCTGTATCTGGATCAATTTCGCGTGGTCTTTGTTGACCTCGGGAATGAGGAGGGGCACGTCATCGAACATCCTGTACGAGGCGGCGTTGCTCGAGACCCCAAAGCCGTCGCGGGCGTAATCCGCTTCGACGCGTTCCGCGATGTCGGCCGGAAGGGACGAAAAGACCAGTTGCACGTCTTTCGGCATCTCGTCTGATCGAGTGGGTATGACGCGAAGTCCACCGATGTTGTCAGGTAAAGGTGTGCTCAAGCGCCAATCGACCGCATCCTTATAGTATTTCCCTGCGCTCCGCTCAGAGGCAGTGACCGCGCCGACCTCAAACCACGGGTGTGCCTCAAGGAGTTGACAGAAGCGCTGTCCGACTGCACCGGTAGCGCCCAGCACACCGACTTGTATTCGTCTTGACATAACTCTCCTCACGCTAACGCTCTCGCTCCGGGTGGGCGGACGTCGACACAGGTACCGCAACTAACGCAGTCCTCGACGTTCACCACGGGCACGCTTTCCAATGAAATGGCGGCGGTGGGACACTCTTCAACAGGTGTCGCACTGCACACACGCCCCCACGTCAATCACTACAACCGTGCCAACAACCGGCTTATGAAAAGGCGTTCATATAACCCTTTTGGTCAGCGGCCTCAGCGAGGCGAAGATCTTTGAATTTGGTGCCAACGGACAAAAGACGAGGGTTCCAGCGGATCTATGAAGCGGCCTCAAAGCTAAAAATCGGAAAGACTAAGGAGTATTACCTTGCATCCTAGTCATTCTTGACTAAGCTTAAAAAAGGTGTGAAAATGAATAAGAAACTGGTGGGTGCGGCGATCGTGCTCCTGCTCGTCTTGACGGTTGCGGGAGCAGGGTGCACGACTACGACTACAACGACAAGTCCAAGTCCGCTCGCACAAACGACCCAGACAGCACAAACGACCCAGACAGGACAAGCATCGGGTTCCAGCAAAGACCTTATACTGACGGTTTCCTCACAGGGAGAGGCCACGACCATTGGAACACTCTCAAAAGCTGACAACGGCAGCAAATACGTCCTCTACAACGCGGTATTGAAAAACATCGATGTAACAAATCTGACTGTTAACCCCTATTGGTTCAATCTGCGCCTTTCAAATGGGAGTTCTGTCGGGCTTGAGTTATTTGCATGGGCTGAAGTTACGGGGCGTTTTCCATTGACGAATGGAACGCAGCCAGGGGACACCGTCAACGGAACCATCGTCTTCCAAATACCGCAAACGGCAACGCCTGCCGCCATCACGTATTACGACCTTACCTATAACGTCACTGCGAACCTGTAGCGCCCAAGCTTTTTTTTAGAAGGACCAATCGCTGTCCGAGGCTTAGAACGAGCAACATCAAGAAGGTGAGATGACTAATCACGCAGTCCAGTTATCTCGCTGCAGTCACCACGTTAGCTATTAGCGCGTCGCTTTCGGTTGTCGGCAATGGTTCTAAGTAAGTAATCGATCAGGCGGCCAAGCTAGCCCCACCGTAGCCTTACAGTACAACGCTATGCTGGAGGGTTTGCTAACGAATTGAGGCAAGACCGGAGATAGCCTGCTCTACTGGCTAGAGCAGCATACTGAAACGACATTGCTAGTGTGCCAGAAGCTTCTGATCCGTTAGAGTTATCGCTAAGTACCTGCTAAAACTGGATCGCAGACAACATTAGGTGCGTGGCTTGTCGCATTCTTCACTTGCTGGAAGACGCGCACGAATGACGACTATTTGGAGTGTAACACAGCTTGAGGCAAAAAGTCATCGAATTGAACGACGTCAAATGCATTCTTGGAAAAACCAACGTCGGTCTGTACGAAAATCACTTAATCGATACAGCCGTTATAGACGTTCCGCTCGATCTTAAGGCGATTCTCATCACGCACGGACACGCGGACCATTTTGCGTGGGCGAGCACGCTGCAGAAACGCACGCGGGCGCTTGTGGTCGCTCCGAAAGAGGACGCATTTTTAATCGAACTTCCGGAGGTCAACGTGCGGGGCATGTTTAACTGGGCGCGCCCGCCAGTTGAGATGACGACGAGATTCTTCCTCGGAGAGCCGTGTAGGGTCGACCGATACACCGAAGAGTACCCGTTCGAAGGAACGATTGCCCCGTTGCCCTTGCCCGGCCATACGATGGGGCACACGGGCTATTTATGCGACGGCGTGCTCTTTGCAGGAGACGCGCTATACTCGAAAGCGGTCTGGGAACGGCACAAGCTGCCATATTCCATAGACGTTGAGCTCACGCGCCGCTCACTTGACGCCATCGAGAACACCGCGTTCGACTGGCTCGTCCCGAGTCACGGCGCGGTTATGTCAAAGGATGAAAGTGTTGGCCAGATAGCGCTTCACTTAGAGCATCTTGCCCAGATTGATGATATGATACTGCGACTTTTAAAGAACCCATTGTCAACAGAAGAACTCATCTACGCCGTGCTCAAAGAGCTTAACGTGCAGGATAACCTGGCCCAGTATTGGCTTTCTGTCACCACCATAAAAGGCCACTTGAGCGGGCTTGCGAGCACCTACAAAGTGGCTTACGACATTATGGACCATCGGGTGTGCTGGAAGTTGAACGAATAAGTGCGCCGTTCCGGATAGCGAGTTTACGGAAAAACGCGAGATCCCTTTGCGTGACCTCTGTCAACAATTACCAAGTTTTTAGCGGCACATGTCAGCAGCAGAGACCCCCCCATAATGAAAAAAGGGCGATCAGTGTGATTTCAGCGCTATTTCGTTAATCTAAGTGCCGGGGGCGAACTACGCTGTTCACCGCGCTAGCAAGGCGCTCTTCACACTTGGTGCAGTTCGGATCGTTTGTGGTGTTTACGCAGCCGAAACGGATGCCATATACGCAGGCCCCGTTTTTTATGGTCGTTACGTTTGTTGCCATCACGCTCATCTCCGATCGAGACTACACGGAGTGACTTCATATGGCCGCGTGAGGCAGCGATTTCGTGGAAAAGCGTGACAGCGTTTCTGTGTCACACGTGACTGGGTGCAGCAGACTCGACAAGCTGTCGCTGTGTTCGCGTGGCTGGAGATCTGCCTATTTTGCGCGACAGCGCCAGCAAATGCATAGGATGACCCGACGTGAACGGCCCAGATCCTGAGCAAGATGAGGGACTAGTCGCGCCAATAAACAAAAAAAGGGGGGGACTATGCTACGACCCTTTCAACCTTTGCAGGCCCCAGAAAGGGCCTAAGAGAGCTTCTTTAATATATCCTGTATTGAAACGGCACTCGCAAAGAAGCCACCCCATGCATCCTCTTTCGGGTAGTTCCTAATGGTGTATGACGTCGGATTGATGTTTGGCAGCTCGTCCCAGTCAAACGGACTCGCTATGGGAAGCCCCGGCTCTGATCGTGCCGCATACGGTGCGACGGAGGTCTGCATCGCGGATATCCTGTTGACGTCGATGAAGATTCTGCCTCTTCTTCTTTCCGTGCTCAGCTCTGTCGTCACGGAGGGGTCCTGTTGTGCGAGGGTTTGTGCGATCTTTAAGGCAAAATCCCTCACGCCGCCGTTGTCGAGCTCACGCTTGATGGGCGCCGCGATGTGATACCCCCTCCCGCCTGTCGTCATTATGTACGGTCGGAACCCCACGGCTTCGAGGAACCCCTTCAACCTGATCGCGGCTGACTTAAGCGGTTGGAGGTCGGGGAGCGACGGATCCATGTCAAATATTATTTTATCGGGAATGTTCGGTTTGTCGGCCCGCGTGACCATGATATGCGGAACAATGACCTGATTGCCGAGGTAAACGATCGCTGCTTCGTCCTTGACGATCGCATAGCATGTCACGCCGCTTTCGTGTTTGAGACACTTGCTTTCGATCCATTGGGGAAAATAGTCGGGGATATCCTTCTGGAAGAACTTCTCGCCGCGTACCCCGTCGGGAAACCTGAGCATGGAGATGAGCCGATTCTCTACGTGGGGCAGCATCAACGGCGCGATGCGCTGATAGTACGCTACCAGCTCTGCTTTTGATATCCCCTTATCGAGCTCTTTTTCGGGGTGCGTTATCTTGATGCGATGGCCGCCGACGTCGATTTCGGTGCTCATGCGAGACTTATCCATTTTTTTGACGATTACCCACTCATCTTTGTCAAGTCGCGTGAACACATAGGACCCGTTCAGCTTGTCCCCCTTAAGGTAGATAATGAAGTGTCCCTTTTCCAACGCCTCACCAAGGGGTTGGACCTTTCCCTCCTTTACCGTAATGTTGACAAACTTTCCTTTGTCCCATATCTCAACCGTCCCTGCCCCATACTGGCCTTCCGGTATCACGCCTGAAAATGCCGCATAGGCGACGGGATGGTCCTCTGTCCTGATCGCGAGCCGCTTATCACGTGGATCGTCTGAAAGCCCTTTGGGCACCGCCCAGCTTTTAAGGACGCCATCGTGTTCGAGGCGAAAATCAAAGTGTATCCGCCGTGCGTTATGCTTCTGTACGACGTAAACAGATCGTTCGCTTTCCAACTGGTTAGGCGCTGGCTCATTTGTTGCCGCAAAGTCCCTTTTCTTCCTGTACTCCTCAAGCACCCACAATCACCTGGTCTACCGTACACTCTGTAACTGACTTATCGTCCCTGATCCGTAAGAACACGGGCGCCCGCAACCGGTGATCCTTCGTGTATTCAAGGTACTTGACCTCGCACACCTTATTAGGGACGACCGGGTGCACGTTCTTGGGAAGGGCAACGTCGTTAGTCGCGCGGATGAGCTCCTTGTTAAGCGTAGCGAGGAGCGACTCGCTGAAGCCCGTGCCTACCTGTCCAATGTAGCTGAGAGTCCCTTGATCATACAACGCAAGCGCCAATGAGGCAATCTCCCTCGTCTTCGTTATGTACCCCACAATAACACAATCGACCGTTTTTTCGTGCTTGATCTTGAGCCAGGCACGGGATCGTCCGGTGACGTATACGCTCTCCCTTTTCTTTGCCATCACTCCTTCAAGACCTCTTGCCGTTACCACGTTCCAGAGTTCCTCTCCGCATTCGGTGCTTGGCATTGTCTGCAGGTTTCGCCCTTCCTCGATGATCCCCGCAAGCAGTTGCTTTCTCTCTGAGAGCGGCAGCCTTCGCAGATCCCGGCCTTCGAGTTCGAGAATATCAAATGCGACGTAGGTGGACGGCGGACGGCGATGCTTTCGTTGTTGCATCAGAGCAAACGAGGGGTTCCCTTTCTCGTCGTATACCACGATCTCGCCGTCGAGGGTGCAGTCGGCCTTAATGAGGTCGCCAAACGAGAGCTCGGGAAACTCGAGGGTGATATCCCGATTGTTTCGTGACGTGAATCGTAACGTTCCCGCCTTTTTTTGGCAGAGCGCCCGGTACCCGTCGAGCTTCGGCTCGAAGATGTACTCCTTTGATCGCAGAATCTCGCGTGTGCCGGTGGCGGCGAGCATCATTTGAGGCTTGCCTTTAACGCTTCGATGAGGTTCTCTTCCGCAGTCGCGTGGTATTCGATCTTCTGGACACTTATCGTTTCACCCCGCGCTTTTTTCGCGACGAGTTGCTGGAGATCCTCTTCAAACGTGTCGTGAAATCTGGTAATGTCAAACTCGTCGACCGTGATCTGGCTTAACAGCTGTCGTGCGAGGTCCATCTCGACTTGCGAGGTTGTCGGCTCCTCTGTAAGACCATCGACCCGCGCGATGTCCCGAATCTCATAGTCATAATTCAGCGTCGTCAGGAGCAGCGCCCGTCCGTATGCTTCGATCGCACACACGTGTTCCTTTTCCCGCATGACGAACCTGCCAATCGCAGTCTTAGCGGTCTGACGAAGCACGTCCCGAAACAGGAAATAGGTCTTGTCCTTTGGCCTTTCCGGACCTGCGTAATAGTGGGCGTTGAAAAAAATCGGGTCGATTTGACGGGAATGAACGAACTCCACAATCTCTATCCAAGTGGATTTTTCGGGCCTGATAGAACGAAGCTCCTCATCACTAATGACAACGTATTTGTCCGGAGAGACTTCGATCCCTCGCACGATCTCATCCTGTGATACCTCTTGCGTGCACGCGTCGCACCACTTTTTGTACCGTATCGGTGAGAGCTTGTCTTTGTGCAAGAGTCGCATTTTGAGTGGCTTTTGTTCGATTGCTGAGTAGAGTTTTATCGGAATGTTGACCAGTCCAAACGCTATTGATCCTTTCCAGAGTGATTTCATTTTTTATGCACCGATTTTATCAATTGCCTTATTTTATCAGTTAGGCCCTTCAAAACGCCGTAAGCTAAGAAACTCGGTCAAGCGCGACTTGCGTATAAACAGCCGAACGAGTAAATGGCGCGCTTTTGAAGCGAGTTCGAAAAAGTCTGATGTTATTCCGATCGCGGTTCATCCCTACAGAGTACTTACAGTGATGCAGGTCACATAAGAAAGAGGAGGGCGAATGCCCTCACGACGTTATTATGACCGTGTAGCTCGCGCTATTCGCTGTCACATTCGCTGGGCTGATGTTGTTGAACGTGATGATGCTCGTTCCCTGCTTGGTGCCTTGGAAGGTGAACAGGTCAGTGCCGCTCGCTCCGACAATCGTCGCACTTGCGGTGTTCACGCTGCTTGCAAACGCCCTGTTTACCAAGGTTATAGTAGTGTTGTCATATGTGGGCTCCCAGTGATAGCCTGTCGACGGATTCGATTGCAGCTGGATAGTGAAATTCTGTCCCTGTGAGACGAGGACTGCATTACCTTGTGCCACATTTGTCGTTGTACACGTCACGGTGTAGTTCACACTATTCGCTGTCTGGTTCGATGGGCTGATGTTGTTGAACGTGATGATGCTCGTTCCCTGCTTGGTGCCTTGGAAAGTAAAGACGTCTGCGCCCGGCGCTCCAGCCATTGGGATGCTGCTGGCGATATACGCCCGATTGATGAAACTGATGGAAGCATTGTCATAGGTGGGCTCCCAGTGATAGCCTGTCGACGGATTCGATTGTAGCTGGATAGTGAAGTTTTGCCCTTGCACAACGGTGATCGCCGCTCCGAGCGCCGTTGCGTTGCCGGTGGATGTGCCTGCACTTGGGCTTGGCGTCGTTGACGTGGTACAGCCTGCGCACAATATCGCAAGTGTGACTACAAGAACGACCCCGCAACTCGCTACTCCAATTTTTTTCATTTTTCGTACCCCCTTAGCTCTGCTATTGCAGCATACGATGAATGAGGGTAACCGACTTAATCGTTTCCGTTTGATTGGGCGTTGTAGGCACGCCGGAATCGGACTTGTGTCGCTTTCTATGATGCAACCGCTGAAGGTTGCGCTTCGGCGCCTGCATGCAGCGAAACGAAACAGCGTGGGAAAGCGTAAAGCCCGACCGACGATACAGCCGCACAGTTGCAACACCGCTCACCTTAGCTCATAGACGCAATAGGCTGCCCTTCACCGCTGGGCTCGAGCTCCAGTACAGATCGGAGCCTATGCCGATTGCGCAAAGGATTACTGAAACCCTTTAGCCGTGCGGGTGCACCATCTTGTCAGCTCATTTAGGAATGCTTAAGCCACCTCTTTGCCATGTAACCTATTTGGTTCACGCCAGGAAAGACAAACTACGTTAGAGGGGGCCAAGCTATGACACGAAAAGTGGCTATGATAGTCGCTCTTATTGCGATAGCTTCGCTATCAATTGCAGGCTGCACCACAACCACGACGAATACGACGACCTCGCCCAGCTCGAGCGACATGGCTGCCAAACTGAACGATGCATTTGCCAACCAGGGCATCGCCATAGTCGGCCCGTTCGCCCAAACGACCAACCAGTACGGCAACGCAGTTTATTCGGGGGTAGTTAAAGAAAACGACACTGCAGCGACACCTTCCGTGCACAACATCACGATAGAAGAGACGAAGAACAGCACCGACAGCGCGGCGCGGTTTGCCGCAGACGTAGCGCAGGCGCAGAAGGCTGGGTATACCCCTGTCACGAACACGCAAGGAGCGTGGTGGGGCATAATCGGCCAAGGCGGGAGTATATCTAAGGCAGCAACAATAGGCATTAGCGAGCCCAACGATACAATTTCGCTCTACAGAATGAATATTAACGTGCAGCACGCGAATTATACCGTGAACGTCGATTATACGACATGGCCGTGATCGCGTCATAATTAATGGCGCGCTGTGCGAAACGTTTGGGAGCGGACAGATTAGCAGCGCAAACCCGCAAAAAAGATGTCTTGGCGCTGGCTGAGCGGCTTTAAGAAGTACGCACGCTGTGAGGCATTGAGCGCTGCGCCGGTTGAGCTTTTGCGTCGTGCTCATGCTGCCAAAGCTACGGCCACGGAGACACGATCAGGTCGGGAAAGATGCTTAACCGTGTTGTTCGTGCGACTCGTTGTCGTTGTTATTACGCTCACCTCTGATGCAACTGCGCAGAAAAATCTCTTAAGGCCGCGTGAGAGGACCATCGTGTGTGAGAACGTGACAAAGCAAATGCGTCACGTGCCGAGTGCCATTACTGTATGATGCCAGTGCTGGTCTCCGAGCATTTCACCTTGTCGCGTGTCGATGCGGCGTGCGCTCAAGTGACTTCGAGCATCTTTAAGCCTGTTACTTTCACCACTTCCTTGCGAAAAACCCAACTTCACGCAACATCGAGGGGGAGCGATGTTGCTGTGTCTTTCGTGTAAGCATTTCTATCAGCTTTGTCCGGTGCCTGAAAAGATGGAGCCTACGCGGCGATTTGCCGGCCACGCGTCCTATCGTCCCGAGGGTTGTGCGCAGTTTGAACCGGTTGAGTTCAAAAGAGTACGAAAAGTATGATTAAGATTAAGGGTCACCGCTTCGCGATCAGTATGATGGTTCGTCGCCGCCGCAGGCTCTTCTCAGTAAAAGCACAATGGATCGTAAGCAAACGCCTCATCCCTTCTCCGCCCAGCTCCGAGCAATCGCCACGTCGACATCGAGCGGGACATTTCGTAGAAACTCATTCCCCGCCGCTCGCATGTGGTAGGCGACGGTCTCAGCTATCTCGGCAGCGCGTACCTGTGGCGCTTCGACCAGCACCTCGTCGTGCACACAGCAGACGATTTTTGCCCTCGTAGGGCTTAGTGCTTCGTGGAGAGAGGTCACCGCTCGTTTCATAATATCCGCTGCAGTTCCCTGCACCCGCGTGTTCAGCAGTTCAGTCAGTTTTGGGTCTTGGCCGTCCGCCCACCTGCGTATTCTTCCGCTCAAGGTCCGGATAGAGACCAGAGGCGTGGTGCTCACACTACGGTGGAATGCCCGCACGCCTGAGTACGCATCAAAGAAACGCCTGCGAAATTCGAACGCATCTTCGAGGGTAAAGTGCACCCCATAGATGTAATTCGCATATCGCCGTAAGCTCCGTGCGCCCATTCCGTAGATGAGCCCGATGTTCAGCACCTTTGCGATAAGGCGCTCGTCCTTCGTCACCTGGTCAAGAGGCGTATCGAGCACGAGCGATGCGGTCAACCTATGCAAGTCCTCCCCCCGCTGGAACGCCCGCGTCATGGTCTCATCGCCGCTGATGTCCGCAACGACCCGCAGCTCAAACTGCGCGTAGTCGGCGATCACGAGGCGATAGTCACGTGCTGCAACAAAACACCCCCTCACCGCACCGTCTCTCGGAATTTGCTGCAGGTTGGGATCGCGGCACGCAAATCTCCCATTCACCGTGCCGACCTGAAGAAAGGTGGGATGTATCCTTCCTGTCAACGGATGGACGTGACGGGGGAGGGCATCCAAAAAGCCGTTTTTGAGCTTTAAGACGTGCTTGTAGCGAATATAGCGGGGTATTGCGGGATGAGCATCCTCAAACTTAAGCAACTCGTCCTCGCGCACGTTGCGGATAGGAATGCCTGCGCTTCTGAGGGCACGCTTCACCTGATGAGGGCTGCCGAGATTGAGAGCAGCAACGTCACCGAGGGTACGCTGTCCCGACGTCGTCAGCTCGCGACACACCTCATGCGCGAGGGCCTCCTCCAACTCGTTATACGTGTCCTGCAACGTCCGCCATTGCTCCATATCCATAAGCATGCCGTTGCGCTCCATTGCCGCAACCGCGGGGAGGCAGTTGCACTCTAAACGCATACAGTCGGCGAGACCTGCACTCTCGATACGCTCGGATAACGCCCCGTGGAGGCCCAAGACCACGCCGACCGTTTGTCCGGCACATCGAAGTTGCCGTTCGGTAAGGGTGCCAGCTCGAAAATTGCCGCACGTTTCCGACATGTGCTCGTCAAGATACGCCTTTGCCACGGTTTTCAGATCGTGTCTTGCCTCCAACCCACCCTTAAGCAGTTGCGAGGCAAGCATCGTATCGAAATAGGGGTTTGAGAGATCGAATCCGGCCTGATAGAGGAACTTGAGGACGAGCTTTCCGTTATGCATTACCTTGATGGCCGGTATCTCAAAAAGGTTCTGCAGCTTCGCCAATCCCTCTTGGGACACCTGGGCACAATCAATAACGGCCGACGGATGATCGGGTACTGCCAATTGGAGGGTCCGTATACGGTCAACAAAGGGGTCGGGACCCGTGGTGCCGAGCGCTATAGCCACGACCGACGAAGGTGCGATACGCTCAATGATGGCGGCAAGATGCCCGTCAGTGGTAACATACTCGTACGGCGGCGAAACGCTTCGATGGGTCATCTCTTCACCTAATTCTGCACGTTTAATACGTGTGTAGCAACGCCCCGAGCCCTCCATCGCGCGTACTGCCTTGTTATTCTTGACGCGTGTAGCTTCGAACGATATCCCCTCAGCTATGCGATAAACGCGAGAGGGGTGCTCTGTCTCTTTCTCTAAAACTGTATGTTTTGTCCAAAAGAAGGATGAAAGTATTAGTCGCCAAGAAGTCACAGCACTGCTTATGGTCGCTTACTTCTTTATTAATCAAGTAAAACTGATAATTATCAAGATAACTTGATATATAATAAGGTACACTTAATCGATGGGACCTAGAGCCGGCTTCGACAACGGTATGGCAGGCGGCTGTACCCCCTTCGTGGGGTTGACGTGGTTGATATCAGAATCAAGCTACGAGCGGATCCATCACCTCCTCCCGATGCCCGCCCAAATGGGCCAATTTCACGGGGGGTGTAGTACTTCCGTCTGCCTATCACCGGCCCACGCCCCCAATACGCGGGACACCGTGGCCTATGCTCGAATTCGACTCAGGGTTCGTTCTTTTCGTTTTTGGGGTATCAAATCGTTTTTGAGGTATTAACGTGAATATAACACAAAAAAAAGTAACGTGCGTCGTGGTCGTCGCTGTAATCCTCGCTACGTTGGGGGCGGGATGCACACAGTTATCTTCAAACCAAACAACTCAATCGGGCGGCATCACGGTTACCGATGATGCTGGAAGAACCGTCACCATCGCTCAAACGCCTAATCGTATTGTGTCACTCGCTCCTTCCATTACAGAAGACTTATTCGCCCTCGGACTGGGCAACAAGGTGGTTGGCGTCGACAGCTATAGCGACTATCCACCAGCAGCTCTCAATATCACGCAAGTAGGCGGATTCAGCACGCCTAGCATTGAGAAGATCGTTTCCCTCCATCCTGATGTCGTCTTTGCAAGTAACCTCAGCGCGTCTGTGATCCCGACACTTACTGCTGATGGGATATCGACGGTCGTCCTCAACCCAACCAGCCTCACCGGCATACTGAACAACCTCGCATTGATCGGCAACGTAACTAATAGTACCGGAAACAGCAGTGCACTTGTTGCGAATTTGACGCAAAGAATGGTTAACGTGGAAAACCTCCCTATTGATTCACATCCGCGAGTGCTCTATCTCGTTTGGTGGGACCCAGCAACGACGGCGGGCAACGACTCGTTTGAGAACAGTATTATCACTACTGCGGGGGGCATAAACCTCGCAGCGGAGGCAAACCTAACTGGTTATCCTACCATGAGCAAGGAATCAATAATTGCTCTCAACCCTCAGATAATTATCTGCAACGGTGGGATGAATAGTACGCTAATTCAACAGGTCAAGTCAGACCCGACCCTCTCTAACGTCACTGCCGTCAAGGACGGCAAGGTTTACATCGTAAACAGCGACATCATATCCCGTCCTTCTCCACGCGCCTTCGATGTACTGGAGTGGATGGCCACAATTCTTCGCTTGCCTGCATCAGTGCCGGCCAACGAGTCGACGAACCTAATTGCTACGGCAACACCCACCCCCGTCCCCGGATAGCTCGAGCACGTCCTTCGCGTGAAAATAAACCACTCAATGGAAGCGCTTATGGTTTAAGTTTTCGCATTTAGTTGCGAAATACTTCAACAGCTTAGGTCAGCCTCTATGGTGGATGCCGTCAAGGACGGCAAGGTTTACATCGTGAACAGCGACATCATATCCCATGCCGGGCCACGCGCCTTCGATGTACTGGGGTGGATGGCCACAATTCTTCGCTTGCCTGCATCGTAGTTATTTACACGCACGCAAAGTCCAGCATGAGAGACGCGATTGCATCCCGCATGAAACGAAACGCGACGCTCCCCGTGCTTGCAGCTGCTCTACTCGTGACGGTCGCGATGAGCATTGCTATTGGCCAAGTATGGATAGCTCCGCAACAGATAGCGGCAATGCTGTTCAATTTGATCGTCCCCATAAACCACACGTGGTCTGACTCTGATGCAATCATCGTATTTCTGATACGCTTCCCCCGAACCTTCATGGCGCTCCTCGTGGGGGCCGGTCTCGCCGTCGCAGGCGTCGCTATGCAGGCCCTTTTTAAAAACCCGTTGGCGGATCCTTATGTGCTAGGGGCGTCAAGCGGTGCTGGGTTTGGTGCCGCCCTCATCATCTCACTTGGGGTGGTGGGTGCGGTTTACATCCCAGTCGCGGCATTCGCGGGCGCCGTAATCGCTACTTTTACGGTATACGCGCTGTCCATGATCGGCCCGAGAAGCTCAGTCACGCTGCTGCTGCTTTCGGGCATTGCGCTCTCAACCCTCTTTTCAGCGTTGATCTCATACCTCATGTTCGCTGCGGGGGAGAATCTGCACCAACTCGTTTTTTGGCTCATGGGGGGGCTGTGGGGGAGCACATGGGAGTACGTGGAGATAACGCTCCCCGTGATTCTCATCGGGACGGTTGTCATCTACGCATACGCACGTGACTTGAACCTGATGCTGTCAGGGGAAGAATCAGCGCAGCACCTAGGCGTAGCCGTCGAGAGCCTCAAGAAAATCCTCTTGGTAACTGTGTCGTTCATAGTGGGGGTTGCCGTCGCTTTCTGCGGCATCATCGGGTTTGTCGGGCTCATCGTGCCCCACGTAGTTCGGACGTTTACGGGTCCTGATCATAAGGCACTGATTCCTGCTTCCGCGCTCTTCGGCAGTATTTTGCTCATCTGGGCCGATATTGTCGCACGGTCCGCAATACCTGGTTCTGAGATGCCTGTCGGGATTATCACTGCGTTGCTTGGTGCCCCGTTTTTTATGTATCTGGTCAGGAGCAGGAGGAAAGACATCTTTTAAATGCTGCCGCACATACAACGGACGAGGAAACGGTTAATGCGTATACTCGATAAAGACGGTGGCTCTGAAACGGGAGGACCTGGACGGGTGCAGGTTGATGGCGTTGACTGCTATTACTTTGAGACACAAGCGCTCAATAACGCGCAACTGACGGTCAGACCCGGCGAGGTGATCGGTCTCGTCGGCCCTAACGGGTCAGGAAAGACGACGCTTATTAAAGCAATCAGCGGGGTGCTGAGGCCACAAGTCGGCATCATTACGCTCGATGATGTAGATGTTTACCGGATTAAGCCGAAACGACTGGCGCAAAACATGGCGGTCGTGCCCCAGAGTACCGACATGTTTTTTTTTGATTTTACAGTCGAAGAAGTCGTGCTTATGGGCAGGAGCCCCCACATCAAATTCCTCGGAACCGAATCGACGCTCGATTTTGACGTGGTGCGAAAAGCCTTGGAGTTGACCGATGTCGCTCAGTTCGCCGATCGCAAGATTAACGAGCTCTCAGGTGGGGAGCGACAGCGCGTCATCATTGCCCGTGCGTTGGCCCAGGAGCCCAAGATCCTCCTGCTTGACGAGGCGACATCACAGCTCGACATCGGGATCAAGATTGAGATCTTTGATCTTGTAAGGCGCCTTGCGGCTTCTGGCATTGCGGTGATCGCCGCGATTCATGATCTCAATCTGGCCGCTCAGTACTGTGATCGACTGCTGCTGTTAAAACGTGGAGAGATCATCGCTGATGGCACCGTTGAAGAGGTATTAACTCAAGAACACATCGCAGAAGCGTTTGGCGTCTCAGCTCTCGTGAGAAAACACCCGATTACGAATGCTTTTTCGATAACACTTCTCCCGCAGCACACATCTGCAGCGCGCAGCTCTGAAAAGGTGCACGTCATTCCCGGCGGGGGCAAGGGGGCATCTGTCATCCACGCGCTTGCCCAACGGGGCTTGAGCGTCTCCGCGGGCGTGGTGAATACACTCGACACCGATTACGACGTAGCGCAGTACTTTGGCATTGAGTGCGCCGTCGAAGCACCGTTTTCACCCATTTCGAGTGAGGTGCACAGCCGTAACGTGCAACTCATTCAGGAAGCATCCATCGTCGTATTGCCTAACATCTGCTTCGGGTCGGCGAACCTAAAGAACCTCGAAGCAGCTGAACTTGCAGGAGACAAGCTCGTGATATTAGAAGAGACGCCGATAGAAAGCCGCGATTTTACACACGGTGTTGCACAACGCACATATGAAGACTTAAGAAGCAACAGCCCCGTTTTCGCTGAGCTCGCGACGCTCCTTGCATATGTTGAGTCACACATCGGATAGCAGCGTTTTATTGCTTAACGCTTGAAGGTGAACAACCGTGGATTACGAGGTATTAGATGAGGTTTTAGTTCTAAAAGGCAACTTTGAGGCCCTGAGCAGTGGTGTCGATGGCGGCAGAAGAGCGGCAAAAAACATCCTGAACATCCAAGTTCCCCACAACTTCTCTCACGAAGATCCGAAGAGCTATATTGATGAAATAGCCGCATCAATGAAGCTCGAGGGAGGCTACGTCGCGCTCCTCACTGCAGTTGAAATGAAAAACGTGCAGATTCTGAGCGATGCTTACGTAACGGTGTTTATAACTGCTGGGCTCACGAATCCGTCGTCTTTTGGCACAATCAACATAATCGTCGTGTCCTCTACAACGCTGAGCGAAGGGGCGATGGCCGGGACGATAATTACCGCCACGGAAGCGAAGGCGCGTGCTCTTATCGATAAGGGATTGCATTTCACCGGCACGACGAGCGATGCAATCGTCGTCGCATATGAAACCAGTCGCGACGATGAGCCGATTTTGTACAGCGGCCCTGCCACCCTGTTTGGAAGCAAGGTTGTAAAACTCGTTCGATTAGGAGTAAAAGACGCATTAAAGGCTTATTATGGAAGCGATGACGTTGACGAGTGGCAGTTATGATGCGGTAAGTAACTTTAAGCCACCGGTTTAGTGCTCATTATGGCACTTAAGTTCATCGAAAAAGAGGATTCACATAGCACATGTGAAGTTGTCTTGTTTCGCGCGTTATTACTTTTCTGAAAAACGTATGTTTTTCGTGCTACGATTCGATAGTTTTTTATAACTACTCGTAGTTATTTCAGTCTGGTGATATCATGCACATCCCAGACGGGTATTTAGGACCATTAACATACGTGGCAATGTATATTATTATGATCCCGATTTGGCTTTATGCCGGAACATGGCTGCGTAAAAACCTCAAGGACAGACAGGTGCCATATCTGGCGCTGGCTGCTGCTTTCTCGTTTGTCATTATGATGTTCAACGTGCCCATACCAGGAGGGAGCACCGGGCACGCGGTAGGCAGCGGGTTGGTAGCAATCATATTAGGGCCCTGGGTTGCAGTCGTAACGACATCAGTGGCGCTCCTCATACAGTGCT
>Ga0208687_1000466_pt1 | contig 27599 bp, 35 predicted proteins | sample June2015DPH_6_10_FD_184695 | JGI IMG/M metagenome (GOLD analysis project Ga0208687, IMG submission 184695) | Peatland microbial communities from SPRUCE experiment site at the Marcell Experimental Forest, Minnesota, USA - June2015DPH_6_100... | ecosystem: Environmental > Terrestrial > Soil >...
ACCATTGGAAGATGGTGGAGACGCTACCTAACAGTTCTAGAAGAGACTTTTAAGAAGACCGCCGACATAGTTCAGGTGCTAGTGCCCACAACTCATCTGATCGCTGACTCCACGCCGCTAATAGACCTCTACGACATGGAAGCCAAAGGCGGCTTCACCTGCAGAGGACGCTTCAAAGGCTTCAAACTCCACGCCGTTGTCAACCAACTCGGCCTACCACTCAAAGCCATCGTTACACCGGGGAACCGTTTTGACTCGCCGTTTCTGCCCAAACTCATCGAGGACCTGGAGGCGCAGTACGTGTTGGCTGACGCCGGCTATCACTCCCTGCAGAACATCAAAGCCGTCAGAGACATGGGTGCAGTGCCCATTATTGCAGTTAACCCTCGCAGGAAGGGCAAGGAAGGCAAAGTTACGAATGCAGAGTTCTTCAGGGGTAGACGTTACCCGGCGGAGCAGTTCAACAGCCACTCTAAACATAACATCTTGAGGGGCTGCTGGGTTAGGCCTAAAGGCTTAGTGAAGAAATCAGCGATGGTTATGGCTGGGCTTGTCTGCATGGAGGCAAACGCGATTGAAGCTTTGCTTAGGGGCGACTCAAGCCTGAAGTGCGCGAGCAAGTACTGGGATTAGCCCATTTAACGTCGGTCATGGCGCTGGTCAGACACCAAACCAATGGTACAATCGGGCGTAACCCCAGACTGCTCACCAAATAGTTCAGCGAACAAACTATAAAAAATTTAATTGTGCACACCCCTCGGAGCCTATTAGAAGCATCTAGTAGACCGGGAGGGTAAGCTGTTGCGCACACACAAGAGGGCGCCGAAGTACCAAAGCCACGTAAATACATACAAAACAGCGTAATCCATTTTACTATCTATCGAGTTAGCCAATTAGCAAGGATTTCTCAGTGTGACTGCATAAATGGAAAAAGAAAAAGCGAAAAACTTGTTAAGCAAGATTAAGGTTACTCCGTTGGCAGCCGAAAGCTTCGGCGTCCGTTCCATGTGCACATTAATCGAAACACCCGATGTGACAGTGCTTTTAGATGCTGGAGTATCACTTTGTCCGTACCGTTTCAGTTTGCCGCCGCACCCCATTGAGTTTCAAACAATCGCTAGGCTGCGCAGGCGCATTGCGGAAGCCGCAGACAATGCTGAGGTGGTAACGATTAGCCATTACCACTTTGACCATTACACGCCCTCATACGAGGATTGGGTAGTTAACTGGACAGAAGCAAACGAGACTGCACGCCAAATTTACCAAGACAAAACAGTTCTCATGAAGAATCCGAAAGAAAAAATCAACGCCAGCCAAAGACAGCGCGCTTGGCTTTTCCAAAAAACAGGAGGCAAATACGCCAGAAAACTGGAAGCAGCCGACGGAAAAACATTCACTTATGGGCAGACGGCGCTGTGTTTTTCTGAACCTGTTGCTCACGGCTCTGAAGATTCAATGCTGGGCTGGGTTATAATGGCGGTTGTGGAGTATGAGGGTGAGCGGTTCATGTTTGCTCCTGACGTTCAAGGACCAATGTCCCCTCATACGCTTGAGCTGATTTTGACGGCAGAGCCAACAGTGATTATGTTGGGTGGACCGCCGTTTTATCTTGCAGGCTTCAGAGTTGAGGCGGCTCAGCTGGAGCAGGGTTTGAGAAATCTGGAACGCATAGTCCAGACGGTGCCTGTGGTCATTCTTGAGCATCACGCGTTAAGGGATGAATCATGGAAGCAAAAAATAGGCGAAGTTTACCAGCAAGCGTCCAGGGCTGAGCATAGCGTTATGACGGCTGCAGAATACTTGGGCAACGAAAACATGTTCTTAGAATCCAAGCGTAAGCAGCTTTACCGTGACTTTCCGCCTTCCGCAGAGTTTAAGCAATGGATGAAGACACTGGGCAACAAAAAAATCGCTAAACCCCCATTATAAAATAGTGCGAAAGTGGAAGAGTAAATAAACAAGTAAACAAAATTATCACCCAGTAAAATTCAGGTGAACGATGAAGAGCCTTGTTGGACTTTAGCTTAGCCGCCTTGGTTGCTTCCTTTCTGCTTATTGCTTTGGCGGAAATGGGCGATAAAACTCAGTTTTTAGCCATGTCTTTTGCCACACGATACAACGCCTACAAGGTACTTTTTGCAGTTTTCTTAGCAACAATGGCTAATTTTGCAATCACAGTAGCCGTAGGCCAACTTCTAACTACAATCGTGCCTATAGATGTAATCTCGCTGGCAGCTTCACTTTCATTCATCGGCTTTGGACTATGGACTCTAAGAGGCGACAAACCGAAAAGTGCAGATAAAAAAGCTTCACGGTTCGGAGTGGTCGGAACCGTATTCATAGCGTTTTTTATTGCGGAGTTTGGAGATAAGACTCAGCTTACAACAATTAGTTTAGCAGCCCAATACCAAAATGCAGTAAGCGTTTTTATTGGAGCAACCTTGGGCATGTTGGTGGCAGACGGAATCGGAATTGTTGCGGGCGTTGTTTTAGGTAAACACATTCCACAGAGAACAATTAAGTGGGTTTCAGCAACAATATTTCTAATATTCGGGCTAGTAGGCATCTACGAGGTTCTTCCTTCCAAGATAGGTTTAGCTTACACAGCAGTAACTTTAATCTTGCTAATTATTTTCACCGTCTTGGCAATTACATTTATAACTCGAAAATGGAGATCAAGCGAAAAATTTAGCGAAGATGAAACATGCAAGCGCAAACACGCTTAATCATGGTTAAGAAACTTTAAATGCTTAGTTCAGATACTTCAATTTTGAGGTTTTTCTGTTGGATAAAAATCACCCAGTTATAGCCGAATTTAGCATAATACCAATTGGTCAAGCTGGAAGCAGCGTAGGTCGTTATGTGGCAGCTGCGGTTAACGCTTTAAAGAATGTGAAAGGCTTAGACTTTGAAGTAACACCCATGGGGACCATCCTCGCAGCAAAAGATCTTGACACAATATTTGAAGCTGTCCGCCAAGCGCATGAAGCCATCATCGCTATGGGGATCAAAAGAGTTTCATCCACGCTGAGGATAGATGACCGAAGAGATAAGCAAAGGACAATGACTGATAAGGTGAAAACAGTTAAGGAATACATGAAACAGTTCTAGGCAAGAATCCATAATGCAAGTGCGAGCTAGCAAAAAATACTAATCTACGAAATAACGGTAAATTTTCTATTCGTACGCTTATGATAACATGTAACTCTGTTTAAATTTTTTTTAATAAAATGAATGGTTTAAGTGTACTCTCGAAATGTGAAGCCGCACCTGAGGCATCGGAAAAACTGAGTTGAAGATTCATCTGATCCTCTGGTTTGCACTTGCCAAACATTAGCTGTGTTATTCTCACATCTGGGGCAGTCGATTCGTACAGTTGGCAACGTACTAAGTTGCTCTTCTTTCCCTATGACAGCCACAAACTGCTTCGGGTTATGCTCTATGATTTTAGTGCCGACTTTTACGTTATCGTTTAATTCTTGCTTTTTAAATTCACATTTAGTACATACTAGCATTACTAAAGCTTGTTTTCCCGAACTTACTTTTTTAGGTACAAGTCGAGAACCGCATTCCGCGCAAAACTCCATAGCTGTCATCTCCTTTTTTTAAAAATTTTTTTGGCAAATGATTGAGTTAACTTGGCGCAAGCAAAAAGGGTTTGTTCGGAAGAGAGAGGGGGGAACAATACTTTGTCGCTTGCGTTTCAGTTAACCGTTCATTTGCCAAACGCTTTTGGATTTATCACATCCTAGGCGACTATTAGCATTAGTACAGGTAGAGCCATAAATAATGATGTGACTGTATCGGCACTACAACAAGCTAAACGCGTGGCTAAGCAGCTTAAATAAGGCGGCTTAAGTCTCGTGGGACATGCATCACTGTCGACTTTTTGTTTTTCTGGGCTTTGCCATTGCCACAGCTTTCCTTAGATCCAAGGGTGACTTAATTTTGAAGAAAGTTCGAAAATCAGGGTCTAACTGTTCTATAACTAAAGTCGAAAGGTAGCGTACCCCACGCATTTTACTTACCATTACTTCCACTTCAAGCTCACCGCTTGCTAACGCTTCTTCAGCTGCTTCCAACGCTTGCTCTGTATGGTAAACTGCATGTAAGGGTTCAATTTGGCGGCTTGGCCATCTTGGAATAACCGCTGACTTGCCAATGCAACAATCAAAAAGCAAAGACACCACCTCTTTGGAAACAAACGGCGCATCAAACGGCAGAAGCAGCGAATATTTGCCTTGGGCAGCCTTAAAACCAGTTGAAGCCCCCGCTAAAGGATCTTTCGACTTGTCAACGCTGATGGCAAATTGAACATTAGCTGACGAAACAATTTTAGCGTACAGGTCTGATTGTTCCTTTGAGCTGGTAACCACTAATACTTCGCCGACAATGCCTTTTACTGTGTCAACTACGTGGTTTAACAAGGGTTTATTGTCCAGTTTCAAAAGACCCCTGTCTTCATTGAACTTGCCCTGGGAACCCTCGGCCAGAATAATTGCAGATCTATCCAAACAGGTGACGTCTCCACCCTTAAATTACAAAACAAGTTAAAAAACATACAGAGAACCCATTAACTAATATTAAATAACCGTCTCGGCCTTCCCTGAAAGCAAGAGCTTCGACTCTACGCCTTTGGTTTCACGATTACTCATATGCTTTTTCGCGCGTCGAAATAGAAAAGACAACTATTCTTTGGTCAGTTGAAAGCTCAAACAGTATTCTTACTATTTTTCCAACTCTAATACGGTAATGGTTTTTGTACCCATGCAGTTTCTTGATGTCTAACCTAGTTGAAAGACCCTAATCCTCTAAAGTTTTCAGAGCTAAAAGTATCCTTTCTTGATTTTCTTTGGGCAACTTCTTAAACTGCTTTTTAGCTTTGCCTTAAACAAAAACTAGGTGCTTGGGCAAATGCTAATTCCCTTTCGTTAATTCATTCAAAGGCTCAAGACGCAGTTTTTTGTTTCTCTTTGCAGCCTCGTATTCCTCTATAGCTTCAACATCTTCTTTAGTGGGCTCTTCACATCCGATTAGCCGCTCTTCAACCAGTTCATTAAGCCCTTGTACTTTCTTGTTTAGTTGGACAAGCAGACTGCGAATCTCTTTAAGTTCTGCTTCTGATGTCATATCTCTCAAAACCCAAATAGCTTTGAGAAGTATTTAACAGTTATCAACATACATCCACTTATAGCCAACATACGCAGGCTTACCATCTGTCCCATCAGATCCTTATCTTCCTCAAACCCAACTGACGAACCACCAGCCAAAATAATTGCAGATATATCCAAACAGGTGACGTCTCCATCCTTAAATTACAAAACAAGTTAAAAAAACATACGGAGCACCCAAAACTAAAGTTAAAAGCGGCTTCTTGGCTGAAATTTCCAGCAGGCGTGGGTTCAAATCCCCCCCCTGGTCCACTAGTCCATGATTTTTCGTGATTCAACGGTCCTTTTGGCATTGTTTTAGCTGTTTGCTTCTTTTTCTAAATAGCGTGTTGCCGCTGAGGTTGCAGACAAGTTAAAAGACTGTTTTTATGAAAGCTTTATAAACTTAGATGCTGCCAATTGGTTTTTACAAGAAGAAAAATGAAGGTTTACTAAATGGGTGAAGAAAAACCAAAAAAGAAAGGGCATTCTGTTGGGCTAGGTAAAGTTGTCGGTATTGTGGTTGTGGTTCTTTTCGTTGGAATGATTCTTGGGGGATACTTAAGTTTCACTGTAATTGGACCAGAATTGCAGAAATTGAACATAAACTTTGGGTACGTTGCGAACAGCAACAATCAAAACAGCAACAGTAACAACAACGGAAATAACAATAACAGCAATGGCAACAGCAATAACAACAATAACAATAATAACAATAACGGGAACAGCAGCAATAACGGTAATGGAAGCCAAGGTGGAGTAAATAATAATAATCCGTCGCCGAGCAATCCGACTGGTAGTTATGGTGGTAGCGGTCAATTTGACCTTAGTATGCAGTCAAATGGAAATACGCTTTCTGGAACAATGACGGCAAACATCGACTGCGCGGTTGAACAGAGTGGAAGCAACATACAATTGAGTATAGACCTCACGCCTACAAGTGTTTCTGGAAGTCTGCAGCAAGCAATTACCGCTGGTGGCAGCGATACGGTCTTTAACTTTGTGGGCACAACTTCTGGTTCACAACTTACCGCGAACGCTCAAGGCACTGCCGGTTCTGGCCAGACCTTTGATTTTAACCTCAGCGGTTCAATCGATTCGAATACATTAACTTTTACGATGACTTCAGCATCAGACTCTCAGATCACCGTTTCGACCCCGCAGCAGATAATAACTCACAACAACACTTAATATGCCATAGATGAGGCTGCATTAATCTCCTCTTTTTACAATCAAGAGACAGCGTCCTTCTTTATGCAAGCATGAGCCATAAGTCAAAGGTCAAAATTCAAGCCTCCCGTGAAAAACCGAAAGGCGGACGGCACCTTACTTTTGGGTTTTAACTAATCTCTCGTATTCGAGGAGTCTTATGATCTTGACGTGTTTGATTTTTTTCCGATCCATTCCAAGATCCTTCAACAAGTTTGGTTGCATCTATGTCTAGAGGCTTGCCGAAAAGATTCCAAAGAGCATCAGATGGGTTGGAAAGGCGTTTAGGGGATTCCATTATTATGCGTTTGTTTTCAGACTTTACAATGAGTTTGTCGCCAATTTTAACGCCAAGCTTAGAGCGAACGCTTTGGGGTATAGTAACTTGATACTTTCGAGTCACTTTTACCTCTTCACCCAAGTAAAATTCACCATGACCAAGTAGGACTAGCGCAGGACTTAAAACTTTCCAAAAAAATAAAAAATTATAATTATTCAGCTTTCACAGCACTATTATTAAGTCCCCTAAGAATCTTATCATCAGCTTTAATATTCCTGATGAGTATTTCATAAGGTCTTTTACAAAGTGCCATTCTTAAGCCAACCTTCTATTTGTTCAATATCATACTTGCGTATGTCTTTTATAAATTTAATTATCTTCAACTCATCTTTTTCCTTGAGTTCTGCTCCATTTACTTCAAGGAAAGCCTTTGTCACTTCAAAAGCTGTTCTATGATGTCCGTCTTGAAATATTCTACTAGTAGCAATTCTCTTTAGCAGTATAGCGGCTTTACGGTATATGCCTTCAGCATTCTTTACTTCTTCAATATAGCAGTGATAAGGTTCTAGGCCTACCTCAAAACCTGACCAATAACCATAACGTTCAATCATAATGTCATGTGCAAGAACCAAAAATTCATCTGGGGGATACCACGTTTTACCCTCTTCAACCTCACATTTAGGAAGTTCAATATGCTTTTTCAATGCTTCTTTGTTTGGTTTTACTTTCTCTATTTTGTGAGACATCTAGAACTATAGTTATCTATCCCCAGTAAGTAATTAATTTATTCTAAAAGAATTCTTAGCAAAAGCGCTCTTCCTTGAGAAGCTTGCGTAACTCCTTGACTCTTCCAGCTTTAATATCATCTTGACCTTGCTGGATAGCTTTCATCATTTCTGAATCACTTAAAACTTCAATGGTTTCCATGCGCTTACCCATCAGCTTAGTAGCTTCGTCTAGCTTTTGCTTGGTTTCCAAGAGGAGCTTACGGTCTTCCTCATCTAAATACGCAGTCTTAGCCATTAAATTACCCCGAACTACTCAGAATACACCTATGCCAACCCTACTAATAAATTTGAAAAAGGCGGAAGGATTTGCGTGAGAAACAGGTAACGTCTTCACCCATAAATTACAAAACAAGTTAAAAAACATACGGAGCACCCACAACAGCCAACAAGTAAATTTTGTTTAGGTGCTTGACTGGCACTTAAAAGGTCTAGGATTCAAATACCTCGGTGTGCCTACTGCATCTTATCTGTTGTTTGGTATCAGTGACTCAAAGTCGGTTAAGTCAAAAGCCAAGTATCTTGAGCTTGTCAAAATGTTTTTTTCAATGATTTTTTGCGATTTAAATTGTTGAAACACGAGTATCCTACTTATGATTCAACTATTTGTGGGAACCCTCAGCTAGAATAATTGCAGATCTATCCAAACAAGTGACGTCTCCACCCCTAAATTACAAGCTCACACACGCGCACACGCGAACACATAATTCTTTGTTCCAACAGGAAAAAAGGGCTGAAATAAAGATGATAGGTTTTACTTAAACTGCCTATTTAGAGCATGTACCATTAGCCTACGCATGTCTATAAAGAACGGATATCCAAGTCGGTGGTTTCGAATGTATGCTAATTCTCTTGCAATTGTGAATAGCCAAAAGAATCTGTCGCGATGAGCATGAAAAGCAGCCAGATTGACGAAAATCAAATTGCCATCACTGTTCTTGCTATACCGTGCATCCGTTAATCGATTTACAAACATTATTTTCAAAAAGTCCTTAGGTAAGGGGGATAGACCGCCTAATTCATCTCTTAGCTTAACAAATTCGTCATAGTCTTGTAAAATTTTGTCTTTAAATATAACAATGTCTTGATCAGAATAAATTGTTACAAATTCTCCTTTATTATTCACCTTATAGGGTCGCAAATTGTACTCTAGAGCTTTCCGTTTGACTAAATATTGATCTATAACAATCCCGATTCCCTTGAACTGGCTAAAAAATTTTTTGATTGTGTCAAAATGAAAAAGGATTTTGGACAAGACTACATTAGGATAGACGTAAATAAAATTTTTCCGTCATCATACCATGTATATTTTTGTGATTTCAGAACTCTGAACGATTAAAGTATGAGATCTCAATGCAACAGAAAAAAAAGGCTCCATTAACAAACCGTTTGATTTATAAGCTAAACGGCTTCAAATAATATAATTTGATAAAAAATGGCAAAGAATCTTGAAGATGAGCGAATTAGAGCCGAAATTCAAAGAGCAATAAGCATTACAAAGGATGTCGAAGAACCTTTTCGCTTAAAAGCATTTGAAATTGTTCTGTCAAGATCACTTAACGACTTTATTGTTACAGAAAAAAGTGTAAATCAAAAAAAATCAGATATCTCCACACCATTGGAAGCAACAACAATAGAAGCTACTATTGAAGAATTTGCGGCAAAATGCAATTTGAGCATTAAACAGTTGAAGAATGTATATCATTTTGAGAAAGACAAGCCAGTTTTTGTTGTTTCTTTGGAAGGAAAACAATCTGAAAAACAAATTATTGTTTCTAGACTTTTGTTGGCTGCTTATGGGGAGGTTTATGGGCAACAATGGCTCAATTTGTCTCAGGCTCTAGAAAGCCACGGTATAGGGGGCCTCGCGAATTTGTCTAAATATTTGGATAACAAACCTGAGGTGTTCCTGAAAAAAGGTCAAACAAAATCTAGGCAGTATAAACTCGTTGATTCAGCCAAAGTTGAAACTTTTAAAATGATTAATCAAATAGCCACCGGAGTTAAACCGACGCTTGAACCAGAAGGAAAACAAGGCGGCTCAAGGAAAGAACTGTTCTCGCCGAAAATTGATGAGCTGATTGATGAAGGTTATTTTAAATTGCCGAATAAAAGGAAAGTCGAAGATGTGCTGAAGTCTCTCAAGGAAAAGGGACTTCCAACGAGCGGTAAAGCCAAAGCTGTGCGCGAATCATTGAAAAGGCGACTTGGCAAGACTTTGAAAGGAACAAAAGAAGAAAACGATTGGGTGTTTTGGACGGAATAGAATGTCAATTGAGCTTCCCGACCTTATTGGGAAAGAAAAGCAACATTATGAATCATTAGAAGAACTGTATTCTTACTCTTGCGGAAAAAAACTGGATGAAAAAGAACTCAATAACAAACTAAATGAGACAATAGATGACTGGGACAAAATGATGGGAGGACGAGACAGTCTAAAACCTTCTGTAACTCCCTATTTTCAACAATTGTTAAAAGGCGACAAAAATAAAGCACGAGAATTATATTTCTTCTTGAGCCCAATATTTTTCTATATTCATATACTTTTTGAAATGGAGCGAAAAGCATGGCGAAACGCCATGACTTCTAGCGGTATTTTCTGCGAGCGAATTGTTAGAAACTTAATACAGGAAATTGACAGAAAAGATTCTAGTGGTATCTGGGAAGAATTATCAAGAGACCAAAAATTCGATAATCGAAACGGTAGACTCCGCAAAGAGTTGGAGGCTAAGAAAATAAGCGAAGCAGATACTATATGCAGTTTACTCAAGAGCATTTACTACACAAGGAGCCATTCTGGGCCACATGATGTCCCTCCACCAGAACCAATTCAAGCTGATCTTAGCACGAGACTATGTCTACCCGCTTATGTAAAATATTTAGAAGCTTTAATGGATCTAGGAAATGATTTGAAAGGAGATTTCAATAATTTCTTATCTTTCTTTTACAGCTTAACTCGAACAGATATAGCTTTGGTGTTTGGACAAGAGGAAATTCGGAAAGCACCAGCTGAAATTATTAAAGAAATCTATCGCCAAGGTTTCTTTAAACCCGGAAAGGCTTTTAGAGAAACAAAAACAAGATTGCGAGATGCAGGATATGATTTTGGGGATGCCCGATTAGCGCAAGAACTGGAAAAACTATCAAAGGGTAATAAGGCAATGCTAACTCGCAGAGGAAAGCGAGGATTTTATACTTATCATGAAAGATATCCGCCAGAAGAATTTTTCAAGGTGTCGTTCTAGTTTACAATTGAGACTATTGCTAATCACGCATTCGTTTTTTGTTATCATAGTCGTACCAATAGAGAATCGGTTCGCCATTCCTCTTTGTAAAAGTTCTCTTGATTTGCCGTCAGAAATTGTGGCGCTCACCAAAACATTAGTGTCAAGAACAACCCTAAGCATTTAATCATCTTAATTATTTGCGGTGACGCTCTTTCCTAACTTCTGACACTATTTCTTGGATTTCTTCCTCTGAAATGTTTAGGTGCTTTTTGTCCATCATTTCAAAAATGTTGTCCCATTCTTTTTTTATGTCGGGAAGCTCTAGCTTTTTGAGTATGATGGTGTCGCCTTTGCCGTAGACGAGGAACTTGTTTTTTGGCTTTATTTTTAGCTGTTTTCTTATGGACTGTGGGATGACTACTTGCCCTTTTTCGCTGATTGTGGTAACTTGTGGCTCTTCACTCATTTGTATCAGTAAGAATAGTTTACTTTCACACTATTTAATTTTTCTTAAAGGTTAATCACAAACTTTTCACAAATGTATGTGATTTCAAAATTTATTTTCTCCTGTTTTAAGATTGAACTCCACAAGGGAAAACTATTTTTTTAAAAGATCTGCAAATTCTTCGTCTGTTAATCCAGCTTGTCTCAATATCGATTTGAGAGTTCCCGTCTTTACTTCTGGATGAACAGGAACGACAACTATGTACACCCTGTCTGCAGTTTTTCTTTTTAGCCTGACGTGGCTTCCTTTTCTGCCGACTACTTGAAAACCAGCTTTACCCAAAGCCTTGATTATCTTAAGGCCTGAGACAGGTTTCAGCTTTGGCATGGGTTTCAACGCTCAATGTTGTGAGAATAGGCGATTTACTGGTTGGAATCTTGGCATCTTCATCTTCAAGGTAAAGCTCGATTGCTTCCCGCAAATTACTTAGAGCCTCCTCTACATTTTTCCCTTGGCTGGCTATATCCAGTTCAGGGGACCAAGCAATTTGCAACTTTCCTTCTTTCCAAAGTATAGCCGAAAAAGTAATACTTTCAGTCATAGCAGCCACACAAAGTACTCCACCTAAGTTATAAAAATAGTTTATGCAACTAAAACCAAGTAAACCCAGAGTTCTGGCAACAGTTCACTTTCACTCACCCCTCCACTGCTTGAAAAAGTCGTTTCTGCGATGGCTTAAAAGGCGTAGAGGTCGCAGTTTAGGATTCTCAAACAATAGGGGAGAAATATAAAATGGCTCAAGTAAAAGCCGTCAATTCAAACCTATTTGGATCCTCTATAGGATCCTATTTGGATCATCTAGTAGACCGAGGGGGTAGGTTGTGAGAGAGACAGAAGATGGCGACGAAGAGGAAGCGACCATTGACAAATTAATCGCTATAGAATGGGACTTGCTTAACGATTTGAAGCAAATGCTAAACAACCAGACTCTTACACCTAGCGAGAAAATCAGGCTTGCCAACGCCGTCGCATATCACGCCATCGTACTCAATAAACTCCTCGCCCAGAAAGGTCAAGAACTGCAGTTTAACGAAGACACATTAGGCGACTTTATCGGAAAACAGTACGCCGACGGCAAGATGCGTAGGCTTTTGAGAAGGGAATTTAGGGATTGGAAGAGAAGACTTTCATCGAGAAATTAACAAGCGATCCAGCGTTCACAGCCGCGATGTGCGAGGGCTTACTACAGAGACCAAAAGCACTAAGGCAACTCATAGCCCACAAAGAAGTCGCCGCCAAACTAATTGAAGACCCAGTATTCTTTGCCATGTTAATGTGCGGTGACAAATGGCTAATCCAAGCGCCTGAGCACCAAAAACTCCTACTAGACGCAAGTCGGAGACAGGTAGCTGTTTGTGGACGGGGATGGGGCAAAAGCTTAGTTTTTAGCAGAAAAAACCTCTGGCTACTATACACCAAGCCCAAAGTGGAAAGCCTCATCATTAGCAGCACGCAACGCCAATCAATGATTATGTTCGACTACTGCTACTCCACAATCAGGGCTAACCCGCTATTGAAAGCCATGATTCAGAGGCCAGGAACAACCCATACAGCAATAAAACTCAAACCACCCTTAGGCGGAAGAATTATTGCTCTTCCATGTTCAAAAGACAAGCTCAGAGGCTACCATCCAGACTACGTTTTCATTGACGAAGCATCGATTGTTCCAGGCGAGATGATTACAAGCGAAATAATGATGATGCTAACAAAACCAGGCGCATCCTTAGTCATGAGCGGCACACCCATGGGTCAAGACCACGTTTTCCGCAAAGCCTTCCTGGACACAAAACGCTACAGCGTACATCACTACGCAAGCTACCAAAGCCCACTTGTCAGCCAAACGCAGCTTGACGAATGGAAAGAAGTAATGACCAGTGAAGAATGGCAGCGCGAGGTTGAGGGCATATGGGTAGAAGCCTCCCACACTTTCTTCCCCATGGACCTAATCGTATCCTGCGTAGACCCAGAGCTGGGCAACCCAGATTCGCCAGCCGCATACATTGAAGACATGGAAAAAGTCACGCCAGAACAAAAACTCAGAGGACCCTACTACGCGGGCTTAGACCTTGGCAAACAAGTTGACTACAGCGTGCTTGTTGTGGTTCAGAAATGTTATAGCGGCGAGCTTAGGCTGGTGCATAAACGCCAGTTGCCCTTGGGCACAAACTACCCCCAAGTCATCGGCTACATAGCCAGAGCACAACAAATCTTCAACTTCGAAGGCTTATACGTTGATAAGGGCTGCATAGGCGACGCTGTCATCGACGAACTAAACAACATCAATATACCCGCCGTTGAAGGCGTCTTCTTTACGGACACTGAAAAAGAAAACTTGCTAAACAACCTCAAATTGCTCATGGAAAAGAAACTGCTCAAAATAGCAGGCGACGACAAAACCTTAATCGCACAAATCAACGAACAGCAGTACGAGTATCTCCAGCCTAAAACGGCTCAAGAACGAATCCACCTCAAATTCTGGCACCCGCACGGAAGACACGACGACCAACTAATGGCTCTAGCACTATCATGCAAAGCAGCCACAAACGCAGCACCGCCCGGCGTCGGCGCAATCATTCTCTAACGGTAACCTGCATCGCAAAAACTAAAATCAAAAATAAAGAAGATGGCTAACTAGTTTACTTCGTTATTTTCAATCTTTTTAGCCATTTCAGTAATTATCTTTGTGAAGGGATGGTCAGGTTTATCTTCGATAAATATCGAGTTGCCTTCAGCTCTTAGGATTTCGCAAAAGCAAGGCACGATTGCCAGCATGGGCACGTGATAAACAGTTTTTATTTTGTTGCTCATTTCGGCTTTCTTAGCTGTGGCTGATGAATCAAGCACTTTGTTTAGCACTAGGCCCGTTTTCTTCTCAAACAAGTTATATAACTCCTGTAGCATTCGTTTTGTTCCGTCCACATCTGACCTGTCACCAGTTGTTACCACAACCACGAAGTCAGCGGCGACAATAGCGTTTATTGAGGAATACTGTAATCCCGGGCTTGTGTCCAAGAACAAGTAATCAAACTTTTGATCCTCAAGCAATGTTTCCCTAAGCGCAAGCAGCCTTCCCAGTGCACGCATTTCCCATTTTCTATCCTTTGCAGACATGTCTCGGATTGCTTCAGTTGCAGGGTTTGCTAAGCCAGCGAAAAACTTGCCGTTTCCAGGAACCTTGCTGCTTAAATCTATAAGAACTTTTTCGGCGTCACAGCTGTTGTTTAAGTAATCGTTAAGCCAATATTCAACGTTTTCAGCTTTCAGAATGGAGAACAAGCTTGGTGCTCGAAAATCAAGATCAAAAACGCAAACTTTCTTGCCCAATTTAGCCAAAGCAGCTGCTAAGTTTAAGGAAAGAAGCGTTTTTCCCGTTCCGCCTTTATATGAATGCAGAGCGATTATTTTGCTCATAGTTTTCAACCTTGCGTTTCCCTATCAACGTAAAAATAGGCTTTTCTTCCCTTACGCTCTTTCTTAAGGTAACCCATAATCACAAGTTGATTAAGATATGCACTTTCCACGGCTCTGGCTCGACTTGTTTGCCCAGCAATTTCTTCAGCAGTTGCTCTTCCACACCTACAAATTGCCATGGCTGTTTTCCGCAGGTGATCCGGCATAGAAAGAAGCGTCATAACATCTAAGGAGGCATCAGGCAATGCCGCAACAGACCTTTGGCTGTCATTACCGTTCTTCTGAATTTCAATAATTACCTCCATTTTCTCGTTTAGTCTCTCAAGGCTTTCTTCAATTTTTTCAAGTATCGTTATCGGTTTTTTAGCCAATATCTCATCCTTAATCACAAACCCCTCCAGACGTGTTTTGCACATATACAGTTGATAGTTTAATCCCGAAGTATTTATTAAGTCTTACGAAACTTTACTACTTATTTGAAACAACTAAACTATAACATTAATATTTAATAAAAGCAGAGCGTGGAATGGCAATACGAATAATGTGAAATGTAATTTGTTTTTTAGGGGAAATAATGGAATTGTGGGTTTTAGTAGGGGATTGCTGGTTGGTTTCGTGCTTCCTCTACTATGGGCAGGACTTGTTTTAGTTCTTTAAAGTATTTCAGTACTGTTATGCCGCGTTGTGTTACGGCGTAAACTACTCGTTGTTTTCCTGCGGTGCGTTCTTCGACCAGGCCTTGTTTTATGAGGAAGTCAAGGTACTCTTTTAGGACGCTGCAGTTAACGTTTGCTTTATACATGACGTGTGTTAGTTTTAGTGGTCCTCTGTGAGCCAGAACCGAAAGGATGTCAACATACATTTCTAGTTTTGAACGACGCACTTTATACTCCTCTTTTTTTATTAAACTCCAGTTTTTAATATAAATCATTTATGTATTACTAATCAATGTTTTTGTCCATGAATGCAGCTAATTATCGGCTTTTGTGCTTGCTCGGTTTAACACATTTAACCTGTTTTCGAAGGCTGTGACCATGTCATCTAGCAATATTTCACGCAATTCTGTCGGCAATTGACCAATTTTCTCTTGGAAAACATTCTCTAGCTTAGCTTCTAGTTCTTTCCTATCTTTTTCCGCGATTTGTTTCATACACTTTCCTCCAGATTCCAATAGAACACACAATAGCGAAGGCTATTTAACTAACTTATGAAAGCAACCTATGAATCTGAAATAAATACCTAAAAACAAAACTGCTCCGTGCTTTATGCTAATCTTTATGCTCTTAATCTGCAAGTTTTCTCATCTCAACTGGACTGTTGGCTTTCAAGTATGCCATTTTTACGGTTAGGTTCTGTTGCAAAATCTAAGGAGTAAGAGCAAAATAAATTATTGTGTACAATCGGTTGCTACACACATACTGTTTTGAAACGTTGTTGTTGTTTCGCAATCACAAATTCATTTAAATCACTATGCGCATTTTCTATCGGGACGCCATTAACGGCGACACAATTGATTGTTTTATTGGAGTGTTTTTTCTTTTGATTCCCCGCTCTTTTAAGGAGAAATCTTGGAGCGTACTACTTATCAAAGGGTACATTTTAAATAATCAAGTCGTATGTATTTAGCTCTCGTTTTTTGTCTTAGGATATTTATTTGTGCACAAGCTACCCCCGGGTCTACTATATGCTTCTAATATGCTTCAAATATGTTTCAACATAGGTGTGCATAGAGCGAAGACTGCGCACTTTGCATGCAGAATGGTGCTTTTCAACATAGAAAAGTCTGTTTTTTAATGTAGAAAAAAGGCACTAAAGAAGAAAAAACAAGAGCTAAATATACACGGGTGATTTAACCAGAGCTTCACTGCTTTTTGGGGTGTACCCCGCCATTCCCTCAAGCCTTTGTTGGGAACTTTAATTTTATGCGATGATTGCCATTCCAGTTGGTTTTGTTTGAGAGCCATAAATCAGCAGAGACCCTTGGTCTTCTTTTAAAATCATTCCACGTTTATTTACAATAGATTGCACGTTCATGAGACTTTTGAGGTCGAGAGAGACGTTTATTCGAAGATCAAATTCTTCTTTGGAACGGCTGATAGGCGTTAGCGATATACTGCTTATGAAAGCGTCTGGTACACACTTACATATTTCACTCAAAAGTCGGGCTGCCTCGCGCCTTCTCATTACGCTGCCTCGTAAACTGTATAATAATGTTGCTTAAGCTTAAGAGAATTACTATCAACCTCAAATAAAAAATGGCAGACAAACGCTCTACAAAATGCGTCATTTTTAACACAATTTCCATGGCAAGATTGTTTCAGAAACAAATTAACGTAGATACCTTACAATATTATTATAAATCTGCATAACTCAAGCGATTGTATTGTAGTTATTCAACAAAAAAAAGTCCCAACTGGTCTGCTGATTCTAATACAAAAAAATGTTCCTTGTCCAAGTTGGAATTAGCGGGCTTGCCAAAACCTTTGAGCATGTCCCAGAAAAGTACAATGATGCAATCGTAGGCTTTGTCATAGCTGCAATAGGAATCTACATAATAGTTACTGCTTAGGGTATTTGTGTGTGCGCAACAGCCTACCCCCGGGTCTACTAGATGCTTCTAATATGCTTCAAATATGATTCAACATAGCGCTGCATAGGAATAATGCGCGCACTTTCAACATAGAAACGTGTTTTATTCATGTACTTTTTGGCACTATTAACATGGACTTTATTGTGTTAGATGTTCAAATATGCGCTCAATAGGCTTCAGTGCTCAGACAGAAACTGCATTGAAAATAAACTCATTTTTTTTAGATTAGTTGCTGTGTCATGACAGCCACAAACAATTAAGTTCAAAGCTACCCAGCATTACAACAGGCATTAACCTATTTTTTAGGAAAGATGAAATATGAGTCAACAGCCTAACGATAATAAAAATTTGGAGGTTGCAACGCTTGCCGGCGGCTGCTTCTGGTGCACCGAAGCCGCATTCAGCATAATAAAAGGCGTAGAGCGAATCGAGCCTGGCTACACTGGCGGCACAGTGCCTAATCCATCGTACGAACAGGTTTCGACAGGCACTACCGGTCACGCTGAGGCAGCACAGATATTCTTTGACCCAAAAGTAATCAGTTACAAAGAAATCCTGGAATTTTTCTTTACAATGCATGACCCAACATCGCTGAACCGCCAAGGAGCAGACATTGGAACGCAGTACAGGTCAGCCATTTTCTACCATACCCCAGAGCAGAAAGCCACGGCTGAAAAACTGATTAATGAACTCGAAAAAGAGGTCATTTGGGATAAACCAATCGTTACAACAGTTGAGCCCCTCAAGGTGTTTTACAAAGCTGAAACATACCACAAAGACTACTACAAGAAACATCCGAAAGAGCCTTATTGCCAAGCCGTGATTGCCCCGAAAATTGCAAAGTTACAGCATCGTTTTATTGATAAAATCAAGGTACCCCTATGATAACAGAAAGACCTGTCTTAAGCAGCGCCGACCAAGTTTTAAGGGAAATTGAGAAGGCAGCAGAAAAAGAATTTTTGCCAATCGTTGGACCGCATTAAGGGAAAATTTTGGCGGAGGAAGTTCAGAAGGCTAAGCCACGACACGTTCTGGAGGTTGGCAGAAGTTTTATATCTTGTTATCAATTTATTTAGAATGGTGAGTTTTTAAATGATTTCTTCAAAAGATGGAAAACTAGAATTGTTAACCGATAAGAACAGCACTCTCGTTTTGGTTGACTATCAACCTTCAATGTTAAAAGGGATCACGTCTGGTGACAAAACAATAATTAAGAATGCCGCCATATGCGCTGCAAAAGCCGCCAAAATACTTGGAATCCCGGTTGTCTTATCAACCATTAACCCTAAGCTTAATGGAGACTTTCTCCAAGAAGTTACTGCGTTGTTTCCAAACCAAATGGTTTATGCAAGAAAGGTGCCGAGTTTTGACGCTTTTGAAGACGAGAACACTTGGGACGCGTTCAAGCGGGCAGACAGGAAGAAGATGGTTGTTTCGGGGCTTTGGACAAGCATGTGCTTCGCTTACACCGCCATTCATGCAATCAAGGAAGGGTACGAGGTCTATGGGTTAATGGATGCAGCAGGAGATTCAACCCCTGAAGCGCATAAATACGGAATTAAGAGGATGCTGCAGGTAGGCGTGGTTCCAATTACCCTTGAGAGCTTGGTTTCTGAGTGGATGCACGACTGGAACAACCCAAAAGCAGGCGAATTAGTTAAAGAAGTATATTCGCAATACGGCGCATTGATAGGTTGGCACTAAATAACTTGGCCTTATACCAGTAGATCCGTAAGTGGGTTAGCTTTGTGTGCTCTACTACCTACCAGGTAGGTGTAGTTATATACGTTTTGACGGTACATTTTGACGGTACAGTTGGGCTGGCAGTAAAGTTTGAGTGGTTTCTTGGCTTGGATTGCTCAGGCTTCTGCGGGTGAACACTCTTAGGCGTCGTTGAAGGCTTTCAAGCAGCCTTAAACTGGCTTGCAACTATGCTTAGCAAGTAAAAAAAGTTATACCCAAGCAAGCACCAGACACTTTCGGAACTACTGGAGGCATACTGTTAAGTTTGTTGTGGTGTATTTATCATTAACACGGAAACTTTTTCCATAAAATTTTATTTTGCTCCAAAACATAAGGGAGCTATGCATCGTATTGGTAGGCACACAGATTGGCTAATTGAAGGAACCGTTTTCTTAATCGCGGGTCTTCTTATATTGTTGTTTATTGTTGCATTTGGATTTTTTCATGTTTTCCTTTATGTGGCGTATCCTGCCATTCTAATTGTTGCAGGAATTGTACTTCTTAGTCTGTACTCTGCAAAACGAAAATAACTCCTGTCCCAGCGAAAAGGTCACAAACCTTAAGAACCTATTAGGCTGTTTTTTGTTTCGGGTGGGCAATGACGACTCTGGCCCCGAAGACATAGTGGATGATGAGGATCTTGAGTGTGCGAAGGCAAAAATGATATTAATAAAGTTCGTATTTGCCTTCTAAGAGCCTGCTCACACAATTGAATTCTTTCATGTACGTAGTAACCTCATTAATGTGCTTTGCAGAATAGAAAGAAACTTCTTTTATCTGAAACTCACCATTCTTCAGGTTCTTTTTTCATGGCTATTCCGTACATTAAACGCTTCTCTGCAAGTTCATCAATAAGGTGACCTAAAATCTCTCTGATATTACTATTACTGATTTCTATAGCGCGCGCGGCGCACTAACATGGCGTGAGAGCCCACCGCGTTTAACACTACCCATACCCTCGCGCTAATTCTACGAGAAGTTTATAACTACCGAAGAGGTAGCGCCAGTGACCATGATTTCTCCATTCGAGTAGCTCCAGCCAGTGGAAGCTGGAATGCCGTCAATGTCCACTGATGCAGGTGACTTGTTCACAGAAAAGGTTTGGTTTCCGCTCCCGCTAACTGCGTAGTTTATGCTACTGTTCGAGTTATAGCTGCTTATCACTATATTTGCGTCGATTGCAGTTACTGTAAAGTTTGAAGTTACTCCGTTCAAAGTCAAATTGTTAAAAGTAAGCGCGTCACCGTACTGGCTGAAACCGTTCAGGGTTGTTGAATTGTTGAAGCTTACACTGTGGTCGTTTGCTCCCCAAAAAGTAGTGTTAGCCGCAATGCTGACGGTTGAGGATGAATAAGGAGTAAGGTTCGTTGAAAAACTGAATTGATCCTCTGGGTCAGTTAGGTATTGCGGTGTTCCATAGGTCTGATAGGTGTAAGCAGTTACAACTGGGTTTGCGGGTTTGCTCATGTTGAAAGCGTAAATTCGCGCGGTCGCCGCACCCTGGTTGCTGTCATTGTCTTGCATGTTGAAGAAGATTTCTTCTCTGTTCCCTACTCTTTTGTTGTATGCTGAACCTCCATCATTAGCATCGTGCCCATTTAGCGTCATAAACACGTTAGGATAGTTATTTAGTAAGTTTTCAAAGTTGGTAGCCCACGTAACGTCGTTCGGATTCTTATTACCGCCATACGTGCCATTTCCGTTAAGAAAATTATGCGTTGCCACAATCACGTTTACGTTTGGATTACATTTAAGAAGCGTCTGCATCCAACCTAAAACGGTTGAGTTAGCATCATATTCGATGTTAATAATCATAAAGTGGTAATTGTCGTAAGTAAATTGTACAGCTGTGTTTTTGCCGTCGCTAATGTCCCCTACCCAGTAAGGCTGTTGCCTCATAGCTGTGACGTTAAAAGCAGGGTAGTTTTCTCCCAACCATGAGCCGTTAGGGTTTCCACCGCCAGCTTCGTTTGTGTTGTTAAGTTGGTCGTGGTTTCCAGCATTCCAACAGTAAGGAACACCATTATTGTAAAGCTGCATCATGGCATAGTTAGCGTTGCTCCAATCAACCGTAGAATTGGCAACCTGTACAATATCACCTGTGTGAATAACCATCGTCAGATTCAAAGCGCCACTATTATTCACTATCCAACTGGTTAACCCATTAAATAAGTCTGGGTTAGAATCACTCAAATATTGAGTGTCCGTAATCTGAATTACGGTAAATCCGTTAAGCGCGCGCTCTAAAGCTTCTGTCTCTAGCGAAGAAATTTGGGTTTGCAGGCTTGCTATTTCAGTGTTCAGGCTTGTTATTTCAGTTTTCAATGAATTAATTTCTGAGTTATCTGATGCTGTTTGGTTCTGAAGACTTGATACAGTGAAGCCGTAAGATGAAAAATCATTTTGAAGCAGTGCGACTGTCGAGTTTTCGGATTTAACTTGGGTTTGCAGGCTTGAAATTTCGGTGTTCAATGAACTAATTGTCGAGTTATCAGAACTAATTGTCAAGTTGTCAGACAACACTTGCCTCTGAAGGTTTGCATTTTGATTTTGCAACATGGCTATTTGGGTATCTTTATCGTTTAGCGCTGATGTGTAATTGGCCACTACTCCACCAATGATAATTAATAGCGCGATGCATAACAATCCGATTCCAAAAGCAACTTTTCTGCTTACAACTTTCTTTTCACCCACAGGATTTTCCCCCTCTTTTCTATAGACCTTTTACGAATAGATACCTCAGGATTCGATTTCTTTTTAAAACCTTTCTAAAGTTCTGCTTTTGAAACACCTTCGAATTAAAGCATTAGTCGGAATTGTTTAAGAATTTTTGCGTAGACCTTGCTTGCTTTGTTACTGCGAAAATACAAAGTAATGTTAAGGCTTTTAAGGTTATTTTTAGTGATTTGAGCGCGGTGTGCAAGAAAAATCCCAAGTAATGGGAATTGAGAGCTAGAAAACGCTGAGGTAAAGTGATTTTGCAGTGAATTTTGCTGAAATATTAGGTGCTAAGATATTTCAAGGCTATTTTGAGGGGTATTAAGTGCGATTTCTAGCGGTGATAAGGCTTTTCAAGTGGTGTTGAGTGCTGTTTTGGATGGTCTTGTTCAGGCTAGAATGTGTTGCGCGACCTCATTTACAGGTTTTTGGCTGTTTTTTTTTGGCTGTTTTGAGTGTGAGAAGTCTCTGTAAAGTCTCTGAGAAGTGTGTGAGAAGGCTTTGCGCGCTTGTTTTTTCCTTATGCATGCCTGTTTTTGAGTGCTGCAACCTCTGTGAGAGGCAGAAAAGAAGGTCGGGAAGGTAGGGTTTAAAGTGATTGAGAAGCTACCGTGGATGTCTACGGAATGTTAACAAATTGTGTACAAGTGGGTATGCAGTCAGGTTTACCATGAAAAGAGGCAGTTTGAAAGTAGTTTGAAACTATGCTTTGAAAGTAGTGTAATTAAGAAAGGAAGTTGCTAATCCCTATGATAGTTTTATAGCTTGTTCTTTTGCTTTTCTGCATTCTTTTATTCCTCTGGTTCTTCCTCTGAATTTTCATACTTTTCTGTGAGATCTTTAGCTATTGCTTCAGGGTTTTTGATATTGAGGTTAAAGTGACTGATGATTTTATTCAAGGTATATTGGAGATCAAAGTTCTGTTTCTTCAATCTTTCAACTTCATTCTCTAATTTACCAAGTTTCTTAGAATCCCGCTCAAACACTTGTAAATGGGAAACAGCCTTACGGTATTCAATTAAATGATCTTTAATCTCAGTTCTAAAATAACTATCAGAGTGCGAAAAGCCGTTTGCGCCTCAAATTAGTGCGCTAATGGCGTAAAAGCCCACCTAATAATTAATAGAAAAATTATCTTTTTTCTGGCGGCTTCTCCCACAGCTCAAGCTTCTGTTTCTTAAGCTCCGTCCTCTTCTTCTGCAAATAATTGTACACTGTGTGGTGCTGGCATCCCTCAATAATCATTTGCACGGCGTTGTGTGCGGCATCCACTTGCTCAAAACTGCCGATAAGCCCAACAGTGTGACCGTAAACAACCACGTCAGCCTCAGTTAACTCTTCAATTAGCTTTCTTGTTTTGCCCTCTGCGCCGATTATTCTGCCTTTTATCCGTTTAATGTCAGATTCCGAACGCCCAAAAATCACGCGCAAATCTATCAAGTCAAAGATTTCATCCTCGTTCCGAATGAGGCGGAATGTTACTTCAGGCGAGAATCCTCTGCCGATGGCTGTTACAACATCTTTAGCTTTTAAAAGCATGGATGGGTCAGCTGCTTTTTCTGATAGCGTAAGGGTGATGCTTCCTTCGCTGTCAACGTCAAGCTTAACCTGAAGCTTCTCTTCAATATACTGCTTAACTTTGCCTTCAGGACCAATAAGTATTCCAACTCGTTCTTTCGGAATTCTAACAAACGTGTCTAGACCAGCCATTTTTAACCAACAACCATTTTATGAAATTCTTCAACAGAATAAACCTTTACATTTAACCGACTAAAGAACCTATTCAAATTCGTTAAATCCCTTGTCAACATGAAGTCAGCCATCGGATGCTGAATTGAAACTGACTGGGACATGTCAAAAATCACTATCTTGCCCTTCCACATCATAATATTGTATTCGCTTAAGTCACCATGTACGAGTTTGGCTTTTTGGTAGAGACGCTTCACATAAGTGACTAGTAAGCGGTAGGTTCGCTCTGGATTGGCTGGCGGCTGCTCTTTCAGCGATGGCGCGCTAACGCCGTCCTTCCCGATGAACTCCATGACTACCACGTTGCTTTTGACGGCTATGGGTTTGGGAACAGGAACCTTTGCGTCTGTAGCTTCTTTTAAATTGCGAAACTCTTTCTGCGCCCAGACGGCGATAAGCGACCGCGTATCACGTTTAACGTTTTTGAAGCGTGGATCGCCTTCAATGTATTTGAGCATACCCTTCTTGAACTCAGCAGAAGAAGTTAAGTAAATTTTTACTGCTAAATCCTTGCCTTCCTTGTCTGTACCCCAGTAAACCCGTGCTTCCTTGCCTGAACTAACAACCCCATTGAGCTCATAGAGCACACCGCTATTCAACATGTCAAAAACAACCATGCGCGTGGTTTGGTCAAAAACCTCCTCCACGGTGGCACGCTCCTTTGTCATGTCGTGTGTTAGCATTTTGTCTCTTCGCTCCACTCTTCTTTCGGTATGCGCAAGGCGTTCTTGAGCTTTCTTAGACATGATATCCAACCAAGTTAACTGCTTCAGGATATTAAAACCACTCGAAGCTTAATAATTATTTAAACGTAATAAAAATTTTTATATATTTTCTTTTATTATGACAATACCAAGGACCGCCACCCACGAACCGCTCGGCAGATGGCTTCTGGATGGCGCTGTATAAGACGAGAAAGCCCTGAAGGCATTTATGATTGCGAAAAAATGTTCTTACATGTATCCAATGTATCCATAATATGGATACTCCGTTTAAAAGGTAATCTTTACAAATTTTGGTTTAAAAGCGAAAATGTTAAAGGGTTAAAATGCCCTTGCGCCGTAGCGTATCAGCTTGCGAATGCGTGTAACGCCAGACAACGTCGCCGCGCTTGTCAGTTTGAAACTCCCAAGGTGAAACAATAACAATGTCGCCTTCACGAATCCACACTCGCCTTTTCATTTTGCCTCGGATTCGGCATAAACGTTCAGCGCCATCCTGACACTTAACCATAATTCGGTCAAAACCAAGCAGTTTCACAACTACACCTAAAACTTCGCCTTCTCTAGGATAAACTAACTCGCCGATTGCGCCTTCGCTTAACACTTTTTTCTTTCCCAAACGTAAACCTCATTTGACTTGAAAAAATATGTTTAGCTTGCTTAAAAGCGTGTTCATATAATCGAGAAAAAATAAACTTTGATGTCAAACAACAAACGCCAACTAAACTGCTAACTCTTAAATAAGAAAGCTATTATTTTTTTTCGAGCAGATAATCCAAGAAGCTTTAATGTAAGCTTAAATCTCTACCCTAGAATAATCAATTATACGGAGCAACCTCAAGTGTCCTATCACTTTAACATCCCATACCGAAATAACGCTAAACTAAAGCAGGTTATGGAAAGAATAAAAGAAGATAAGAAACTGCAAACCTATTGGAAATGCGCCAACGTCATGGCGATAGAGCGCATGGGCTACACTGACCATGGTCCAACGCACGTTAAAATTGTCGCGAATCTTGGGTTGAAACTTCTGCGGATTCTTGTCGAGAAAAAACTCATAACACCGAGCATAGTGGAAAATTATGGGATGCAAAATGATGATGCTGAAGTTGTTGTTGTTTTAGGCGCAATCTTCCACGATTTAGGCATGATCGTCCAAAGGTACAACCATGAAAAATACAGTGCATTTTTAGCGTTAGAATTTTTAGAGAGATGTTTACCGCCAACCTACAATGAAGAACAAATAGCAATAATGACCTCGGAAGTCCTCCACGCAATCGTAACCCATGAAGAACCAGGCAGCAACGAACCACCACACAGCAGGATATTAACCAAAGAAGCAGGCATAGTCGGCATAGCTGACGCATTGGACATGGAAGCAGGAAGAGCCCGAATCCCCTTCCAGGCTGGAAAGGTGGACATCCATGCCGTATCAGCCCTATCCATAGAAAAGGTAGAAGTAGAGTTAGCGGAAACAGGCAAACCAATCGTCATAAAAATAAAAATGTCAAACTCAGCAGGAGTATTCCAAATCGACGAGCTACTAAAACCAAGAATCATCAATTCAGGACTCGAACAATTCTTCCATGTAATCGCTGAAATCACAGGCGAAAAGGAAAATAAAATAATCGAAAAATTCGAAATCTAAATTTTTTTTGGCAACCAGCAACCTCTGCACAATGGTCTGTCCAAAGAACATTAAAGGCACTGAAACAATACTATAGGCTAAGAAAAATTAATTCAAGAACTTCATCCTGAAAGCAGGTAGGAGACCGATTTAAATGGAAACGCGAAAAGAAATCGACCCATTAGGCGAGAGAGCAATTCCCAAAGATGCTTACTTTGGCATTCAAACTTTGAGGGCAACCGAGAATTTTCCCGTAAGCGGAGTCAAAGCACCCCTATCATTCATCAGGGCCTATGTCCTCATAAAAAAAGCAGCAGCCACCGCAAACGCGCAAGTAGGCTGGCTACAAGAGAAAACGGCTAAAGCGATTATCCAAGCATGTGACGAAGTGTTAGCTGGCAAACTCTTAGACCAGTTTGTAGTTGACGTTTTCCAAGCTGGCGCTGGCACTTCATTTAACATGAATGTTAACGAGGTTTTAGCGAACAGAGCACTGGAAATCTTGGGCAAAGCAAAAGGAGAATACAAAACTGTGAACCCGAACGACCACGTGAACATGGGGCAATCCACTAACGACACGTTTCCCACGGCACTTCACGTCTCAGTTCTCATGTCTTTGCAGCCGTTGTTTTCTGCGCTGGATGAGCTGGCGGATGCCTTTAACGAGTTAGGCAAAAAATACGCTAACACGTTAAAATCTGGAAGAACTCACTTGCAGGACGCTGTGCCGGTAACGATTGGGCAAGAGTTTACTGCGTATGGTTCAGCAATCGCTAATGCTTGCGCCGAGCTACGTAAAAGGCAGGAAAACCTGTATGCTGTAGCTTTAGGCGGCACAGCAGTTGGAACAGGCGCGAATGCGCATCCAGAATACAAGCGTATTGCAATCGCAGAGTTGGCAAAGCTGACTGGTTTTCCCTTAAAGCCTGCAGCAAACAGTTTCGAAGCGCTCCAAAGCCATAGAGCAGCGCAAACGGTTTCTAGCGGTCTTAAAGAGTTAGCGTTAGAGCTTATCAGGATAGCAAATGACCTGCGCCTTCTCGCCTCTGGCCCCACGACTGGGTTAAATGAGATCACGCTTCCGCCTGTGCAGCCTGGCTCATCTATTATGCCTGGAAAAGTGAACCCTGTCATGGCTGAATGCTTAGACATGATCGCCTTCCAAGTAGTTGGAAACGACTTAGCGGTTTCCTATGCAGTTCAAGCAGGGCAACTGGAACTCAACGTCATGACGCCAGCAATCATGTACAACATGCTCTTCTCCATACAAATCCTAACTAATTTCATTCCAGTGTTCACAAAGAAATGTGTCAAAGGAATAACCGTTAACGAGAAACAATGCAGCCAATACTTGGAAAAGAACCCTTCCTTAGCCACGCTGCTATCACCATACATCGGCTACTTGGAAGCAGCAAAAATCGCAAAACAGGCTCAGGCAGAGAACCGCTCAGTCAAAGAGATTGCGTTGGAAAAGAAACTGCTTAAGCCAGAAGAGATAGAAAAAATATTCAGCCGCAAACGATTACTTAACGAACAATAAAACGCCTTATTACACCCATGGGGAAACTCCTCTTTTTGCTACTGAAAAGACAACGCAAATAGTATACCCCTCCCCCTTAGCCTTTCTAGGTAAGGAGATTTATCCGTCTGTGCCGTAGCCGCTAACTGTGACAACTGCGTTTGATGAGCTGGCGCTTGATTGTGCGTCAACCACAACGCCTAAAATTATGTCTTGCGAGGGATATAGTTGCATCATTTGGTCGTTACTTAACCATACTGCTCCACTGCTGTTAAAGGTTTGAGTAACGCCATTTGAGATTACGTTGTCAGCGTATTCCAAGCGGATTCTGACGGTTACTGTCTCGTTGTTGGGGAAGCTGCCG
>Ga0208687_1000470_pt1 | contig 27497 bp, 22 predicted proteins | sample June2015DPH_6_10_FD_184695 | JGI IMG/M metagenome (GOLD analysis project Ga0208687, IMG submission 184695) | Peatland microbial communities from SPRUCE experiment site at the Marcell Experimental Forest, Minnesota, USA - June2015DPH_6_100... | ecosystem: Environmental > Terrestrial > Soil >...
ACGGTTGAACTCGAAGCGGTCGGCCCGAAACAGATTCTCCACATAAGGGCCGCGTTCAATCTTCAGCGCCGAGTAATCCCGCCACTTATCGGGGTAGCCGATCTTGTTCCGGATGGCTTCAAGTTTGCTCAATGCCTGCTTGCGGGTTTCCGGGCCCATCCAGCTCAACGTAGAAATGTCGTCACGGAGAGCCGCCTCGAGGTTATGCACCATTGTGAGCGCGCGGGCCTTGGCTTCCGGCGGAAAGGTCTTCTTCACATACGCCTGGCCAAGCGCCTCGCCGAGTGCCCTGTCCGTGGCGCGCACACAGCGCTTCCAGCGCTCCAGATTTTCTGTCGTGCCCGTCAGCACGGCGCCCTTAAAGTGGAAATCCTCGTCCACAAACTTCGCAGAAAGAGCGGGAGCCGCCGTATTGATCAGATGCCAGCGCAAGTAAGTCTTCCAATCCGAGATGGGAACGGACTTGAGCAGTTCTTCCATCTCTTTGAAGAAATCAGGCGCGGTAACGTTGAGATCACCCTTCCCTCCCAGCGCGTTCGTGACAAAATAATCGTCCCAGGAGAAATCGGGCGCCAGCGTCTTAATTGCCGCCGGGCTCATCGGGTGATAAACCGCCTGGGGGTCGCGCCGCTGGACTCTGGTCTGCGACGCCTGCGCAAGCTGCGTTTCGATGCTCATCGCCGTTTTGGCCTCGGCGGCAGACTGCGCGGGGTCGTCGCCCATCAACTCAAACATGCGGGTAACGTGCTTGACGTATTCTTCCCTTACCTGCTTGGACTTGTCATCCTCTCGCGTGTAATAGTCCCGGTCCGGCAGCCCAAGCCCGCCTTGATCGATTTCCCCAATCACCTGGCTGCTGTTCTTGGAATCCTGGGTGGAGTCCACGCGAAATAAAACCCTGACGCCATAACCTTGCAGTCGCGCAACTGCGCTCTCGAGGTCCTTCACGTCGTTGATCTTTTCGATCCGGTCGAGCTCCGGCTGAAGCGGGGTAATACCTGCCGCTTCGATCCCCTTTTCATCCATGCAACTTCCGTAGAAGTCGCCGAACTTTTGTTCGTTGCTGCCCTGCGGCGCGCTGGCGTCCTTCGCCGCAGACTCGAGAATCTGGTGCACGACTTCTTGATTTCGCTCCTGTAACTGGTCAAAAGTCCCCCAACTCGGATAAGCGGCGGGGATGGGGTTCTTAGCCATCCACCCGCCGTCAGCGTACTGGTAGAAGTCCGTGCAGGCTGCCACGCTGTTATCCAGGTTTCCGAGGTCGAAAGCACTCTCCGCGCTCGAACCAGCAGGCGTTGCCGAACACAACGAAAAAGCTAAAAGCAGTACCATGGAAAAGCAGAATTTGACGGATTTCATGACCAACCCCTCCCAGGAGTCCAGTGAAACATAAGACGTTCCGACGTTGCAAATGCTCTCGAATACGCGGCCTATGCTAACACAGACTACCGAACCCCGTCCAAGCACGACCGCCTCGGTGGTGGGTCAGTTTGATGTGGAGGCGACTGAACCTGTACGGATATGATCGGGACGCCGCCATTTGGCGATGTAAAATCGGGTAGTGGAGTCTTTTAGCTTGAAGGCAGCGGTAAGGGTCAACAGCGATCTAATAATGTGAGGAACGCCTCGCGGTCGATCCCAGCGGTTCGGATTAGATTGTGAATGATGTCGATTCCGACTTCGTTGTACCGAGGAACGATTAAGGGACGGGCCGTTCCAGGCTTCTCAAGCTTGACGTGGCTTCCTTTTTGCCCGGCCATACGGTAACCGAGCTTTCCAAATACACAGACGATCTTCTCCCAACTTAGGGGAGTCAGGCGCGGCACGGTAGGCTCTTTTCGAAGCCGAATGGAATGGGAATCGCAATCGGAAATGCATTCGCAATGTTTTCAGGTTTAGCCTTGAGGGGTATAAATCCCAGCTCTTTCAGGGCTTGATCCAGCGTTCCCCGTTCGAGGCAGCTAACAATAAACAGTTCGGAAGCCTCGATCAGATTCTTCTTGGCTGCCGCCAACGTTTTGCCCTGGGTAGTGAGGTCAAGCGGGGGGCAGTGAGCAATATACCAACCACCTTCCCGCTTCATCACACCGAAAAGCGTGAATTCAGCCTTAACCATTACCCTCATGTCCGGCTCCTCCTGCTGCCATTGCAGGTGTCACTCTGAGTGTACTATGAACGGGGACGAAATTGTAGTGCGCAAAGTACAGCAAGCTAAAAGACCCCACTACCTAAAATCGCCGCTACAACTTCATTCGGACTCAGTCTGCTATAATCGCAGGCTTAGCAAGATGCCAAAAAAGTAGAAGTCAGGAGTCAGAATTCAGGAGAGAGAAGGCAATAGGCGGCAATGATTCAATGACTCAATGAATCAATCACTCAATTGTCTTTAGCACCTAGCCCCGTTTTCTTGGGAGGTCATTCTTGTATCTGGACATCCAGCAGAGGATTCAGCAGCGATTTGTGACACTGGTTCGCGAGGTCTTTGACCTGGATTTCGCACCCCCGGTACTCGACTCCCCACCCTCTTTCGAGATGGGTGATCTCTCTCTGGCCGCCTGCTTCGAGCTGGCCAAACGCTTACGGCTGCCACCCCGCAAAATCGCGCAGACACTCGCTGCCCGCTTTCTGCCCATACAGGGGGTGGAGCGTGTCAGCACCGCTGGCGCAGGTTATCTGAACTTCCATCTGGACCGAGCGCAAGCCGCTGCCGGATTATTTACCCTGCGGACCTCAAGCCAGCCTTCCCTGCCCTCTCGCCCAGGCAAGATCGTCGTGGAGCACACCAGCATCAACCCCAACAAGGCTGCCCACATCGGGCACCTGCGTAATTCGATTCTGGGCGACACCTTCGTTCGCCTGCTCAAGTTCCGAGGAAACCAGGTGGAAGTGCAGAACTACATTGACAACACAGGGGTGCAGGTCGCTGACGTGGTGGTGGGCTTTATCCACCTCGAAAAGAAAAACCTCCAGGACGTCGAACAACTCGTCCGGGACCCAAACGTCCGATTCGACTATTTGTGTTGGGATCTCTACGCCAGGGTTTTTCAGTTCTACCAAGCAAACCAAGACGCGCTCAACCTCCGTTCAAAAGCCTTGAAAGAAATCGAAGAAGGCCACGGGGAGCCGGGCGCCATGGCCGACCTTATCTCCACCGCCATTGTGCGCAAACATCTGGAAACGATGCTGCGTGTCAACGTGCAATACGATCTCCTGGTGCAGGAGAGCGAGATTCTGCGTCTGGACTTTTGGAAGTCCGCCTTCGAGCTGCTGAAGAAGAACGGCGCCATTCGCTACGAAGATACCGGCAAGAATGCCGGCTGCTGGGTCATGAGCCTGGCGGAGTCCACTCCCGACCAGAGCGAAGAAGAGGCTGGCGAAGAAGACGTCAAAATCATCGTGAGGTCAAATGGCACTGTCACCTATGTAGGCAAGGACATCGCTTACCACCTTTGGAAGTTTGCGCTGCTGGGAAAAGATTTCGGTTACGCGCTCTTTTATCGCTACCCTGACGGCCATCCGGTGTGGCGAACCACGTTGCAGGGCGAGCCCGAGGCCCCCTCCTGCGGCCACGCTTCGAGCGCCTATGCTGTGATTGACACGCGCCAGTCGTACCTCCAGAACCTGGTGAACGCTGCGCTTCATGCTCTGGGTTATCACCAGCAAGCCAACAACCTGCACCACTTCGCCTACGAAGTGGTGGGGCTTTCTCCGCGCTGCGCCGAGGAATTAGGATTAGAGCTGAGCCAGGAAGACCGGCAACGCCCCTACGTGGAAGTCTCCGGCCGGAAAGGACTGGGGGTGAAGGCGGACGATTTAATCGACACTTTGATCGCCAAGGCGTTGGAGGAAGTCCGCTCCCACCAAATGACCCAGAACATTGAGGAGCAGCAAACCTATGCCGGCATGATTGCCGTTGCCGCCTTGCGTTATTTCCTGCTTAAGTTCTCGCGCCGCATGATCATTGCCTTCGACTTCAAGGAAGCGCTCGCTTTCGAGGGTGAAACCGGGCCATACCTGCAGTACAGTGTTGTCCGGGCAAGGAACATCTTCAATAAGTTCCAGGAAACTCATGCGGACTTCAAACCCCAGAGCCTTGACCGCGCCGTGGGGACTGAGGTGCTCAGGAGATTCTTCGCCAACGACGATGGACTTGCCTATTGGGAGCTGATTCTCCTCACGGCGCAATTGGAGATGATTGTCGATCAGGCCATCGCCAGCCAGGAACCCGCAGGCCTCGCCAAATACGCCTTCCGACTCGCGCAAGCCTTCAACAATTTCTATCAACGCTTCCATATTCTGAGTGAGCCCGATGCCGATCGACAGAAGTTTCTCTTGTATCTGGTTCATCTCGTGAATCAGACGCTGACCTCGGCTTTGGAATTGATGGGGATTGAAATTCCCGAGCGGATGTGAGGTCGATCGGGATGATGAAAGAAGCGGGGTGCAGCGCGTTTCGTACCGCAGACGGACTGAGACCACTTCTGGGTCTGTCATGCTGATCCCGCCGTGCGGGAGAAGCATCTCGCCCTGCTGTTTCTCGGCAGAAAAGTCCAGAGCGAGATTCTTCGCTCCGCTCCGCTGCGCTCAGAATGACAGCATGGGAGACAAGTGACGGCGACATCGATGGCTTCCTATTCTGAAATGTCCGTCAGCAACTGCACCAGGGCTCGAACCCCATGGCCGGTTGGCCCCTTCGCCATGAAGGGCTTCTCCTCATTCGACCACCGGGTTCCCGCGATATCCAAATGCACCCAGGGTGTGTCACCGGCAAACTCGCCTACGAACATCGCTCCCGTAATGGCGCCACCGTACCTTCGAGCAGTGACGAGTGACGAGTGACGAGCCTGACATCTGACACCTGACACCCGGCACCTGTTCTTCTGGCTCGTCACTTGTCACTCGTCACTCTACGTGTGCCGCCGGCGATGTTCGCGGATGTCCTGTTGGACTTCTCTTTCGATGGTCCGCCGTCGAGAAGTTTCCCGGTGGTCGAAAACATTCTTGCCTTTGGCCAGCGCAATCTCGAATTTGATCATGTTGTTCTTCAGGTAAACGCGCGTGGGGATGAGCGTGAAACCCCTCTCCTGCGTGCGCCCCGTGAGCTTGTCGATTTCCTGGCGGTGCAAAAGCAGGCGCCGGTCCCGCAGCGGGTCGTGGTTAAAACGGCTTCCCGCCGCATAAGGGCTGATGTGGCAATCGATCAACCACACCTCGTGATTCTTGACCACCGCGTAACTGTCCTTCAGATTCACCTTGCCCTCACGAACCGACTTCACTTCCGTACCCCTCAGCTCAACACCGCTCTCGAACCTCTCCAGCAAATGATAGAGATGTGGCGCCTGGCGGTTAACCGCAAAGTTCTTCGGGGCCGGGTCCGCAGGCTTTCCCACAACACGCTCCAGTGTAAATTTCGACGTATCCCAAGAACCAAAATGTTAGCACATGCGAAGCTTCCGCGCACACCAAGCGTTGTTCCCGCGAAGGTAGTGGTGTCATTTGGAGCGCAGTCATTCCCGCGAAAGCGGGAATCCACTCCGCAAACCTTTGGAAATGTGCTGTCGTCGGACTGGATTCCCGCTTTCGCGGGAATGACCGGCGGCTCGAGTGGATCCCCATTCCAATTGACACCAGCACCCCCGCGAAAACTCATTGTCAAATCACTTGGCTTTCGATATGATGTGTTTGCGGGGTGGAGCAGTCTGGTAGCTCGTTGGGCTCATAACCCAAAGGTCGCTGGTTCAAATCCAGCCCCCGCAACCAACCCTCATGTCCCGCGTTTCTGGCAAGGCCTACTTCGTCTATATCCTCTGGAGTCCGCGTGCGAGACGGTTCTACACCGGCCTAAGCGAAAATCCCCAGAAGAGGCTCGCTCAGCACAACCACGGCGGACGTGGCTGGACCGCTCGGCACGCCCCCTGGCAACTGGTTTACAGCGAGCGTTGCGAGAATTACGCACTGGCCAAGCGTCGTGAGTCGCAGCTCAAAGCCCAAAAGCACGGCACTGGGTTCTGGACTGCCACGGGTCTCGATCCCTCGCAGTTCTCCCCCAACTCCTTGGGCTCATAATCCCGCAGGCGCGGGATCGCTGGTTCAAATCCAGCCCCCGCAACCAACCCTCATGTACCGCGTTTCTGGCAAGGCCTACTTCGTCTATATCCTCTGGAGTCCGCGTGCGAGACGGTTCTACATCGGCCTAAGCGAAAATCCCCAGAAGAGGCTCGCTCAGCACAACCACGGCGGACGTGGCTGGACCGCTCGGCACGCCCCCTGGCAACTGGTTTACAGCGAGCGTTGCGAGAATTACGCACTGGCCAAGCGTCGTGAGTCGCAGCTCAAAGCCCAAAAGCACGGCACTGGGTTCTGGACTGCCACGGGTCTCGATCCCTCGCAGTTCTCCCCCAGCTCCTTGGGCTCATAATCCCGCAGACGCGGGATCGCTGGTTCAAATCCAGCCCCCGCAACCAACGCGGGGCTCAATTCCAGAACGGGAGTTGGGCCCCTTCCTGTTATGTCCCGCATCTCTGGCAAACCCTATTTCGTCTGTGTCCTTTGGACCCCTTCTGGACATCGCTTTTATACCGACATCAGCGAAGATCCTCAGCACCGCACCGACCAGCACAACCAAGGAATTTCCGACTGGACCGCGGGGGGCGCGTACATTGCCTTGGATGGATGCGTGGGTTGACCGTGCTATGGCCTGGAAACTGGGAACGTCAGCTGGAGGTTCCCAACGGTCGCCGACATGAGGAGCGATGTCGGCGCCACCCGCGCCTTCATGCTGGATTTCCACCTGTGGCTTGTGGGAAGAGTTGGATCCTTAACGGCAAGCCCGCATTTATGAGAGAAGAACAAAACCTAATTCAAATCGAATTCGATGGCATCTACACGGCGCGGCAGCGAGAATTAAAGGGCTGTTCGGCATCGAAGGAAGAACCCACGGTCACAAAGGCGGTGAGCGTCGCTACCTACTACGAGACGCACAGCGCCGCGGTGCGGCAGCCGCGAATCACTTCTCCGAGTGCACGTCCACAAGTGAGTTGCCGGAGCGAAACATGGGCTTTATGACCATGTGACCCCGGTTGTCGAAGCCGAAGTTTCCGAAAGGAACCAACATCCCTTTACCGTTCCCTTGTTCGTCCACGTCGAGTTGGATGAACGTATACGGGAAGCCATTGTGGGGCAGGTTGGAGATTGTCGTTCCGTCCGGACTGCGAAAAGTGCCGGGCGCCTTGCCAACCATCTGTAACTTCCGACTGGTGCCTTCCGATCGTGATTGGACGATCACCAGCGGCATTGTTTGTCCTACTCCCATTGTGAAGTACCCTTTCTTGGACTTGCCGAGCGCTTTATCCATAGCGCCCTGTCCGTCCTCCGCGAACGTCTGCGAAAGGCCCTTCATTTCCTCGTCCGTAGTATGGCCTTCAATTGTAAGGCTGAGTGCACTATCGGCTGTGTCTCCGACCGCCCTAGGACGCGGCTCGTTCAAGGGGGGCACCAGCGTTGCTGCGAAACGCTCCTGAATGCCCGTGCTAGCTTTCTTCTTACCAAGCGTCAAGCCCGCTCCGAATATCAGACAACTGGCACAAACCGCTGCCCAAATCTGTCGCGCTCTCATTGATCCCTCCGCCGGCTGGCGCAGACTGAAGCTCTATGCTCAAGCGATATACCGCAGCCAAGATGCCAATGCACAGCCGTCATTTGGCCTCGGCAAGTCGCAGTTTATCACGTCAAGGCTAGGGAAAGCCTCCAGACCTTGCGTTCCCGCAGATTGCCTCCCTTCTTTTTCCGGCTTGTTTGACTCCTTCCAGCATCTCTTTCTTTCCTGCGGCGTTCACACGCGGGCACGGCGAGATGGGAAAGAGGCCTGCGCGCTGGCGGCACGGCGGGCATTTAAGAGCAGCGGCGAGTAACGAGCGAACTCCAACTCGTGCCCCTCCGGCCCTCTATGAATCACAAGCCTCAAGCAACCCTCAGGGTTTGCGGCTTCCCCAAGGTCGGAGGCTTGAGGGGTGGTGAACGAGTCGTTGTAATTGCGCATTTGTTTTGATAAGGTAAAAAGTCAGGCGATGTACGTATGGTAAAAACGATCACCCTTAGTACGGAAATTCCAGCCAGCCGGGAACTGCGCATTACGCTGCCTGCGGACGTACCCACCGGGTCCGCCGCGATTGTGATTACAGTCTCGCCCGCCGGGTCCGCGACCTCCGCCACTTTTAGCGATCTGCTGAACTCCGAATTCTTGGGGATGTGGCGCGATCGTGCTGACATCGAGGACAGCTTGGAGTTTGCCCGGAAGTTGCGGTCAGAAGGGTGGAGCAAGTCCGCCCGATGAACCTTGTTGATACGGACGTTCTCGTCGATTGTCTGCGCGGGACAATCCCTGCCCAGAAGTGGCTCCAAGAACTAGCACAGCAGCCGTTCGCGGTCCCTGCTGTAGCTGCTATGGAACTGGTGATGGGTTGCCGTGACCGAGCTGATCTGGAGCGGATCCAACGGTTCCTGGCAACATTCGAAGTAATTTGGCCGGAGGCCTCCGAGTTCGCCGCAGCATACCAATTGCTGCTCAACCACCGGTTGAGTTCAGGCATCAACATTCCCGACTGTCTTATCGCCGCAACAGCTCTCACCCGGAGCGCCCGCCTCTACACATTCAATTTCAAGCATTTTCGCGCTGTGCCGGGGCTGGATGTCGCACACCCTTATTCACGCCTCTGAAAATCCCCCTTTCGTACCCCAAGGGATGGCGCGGACCCCTGCCCTTGGGGGTCTGCGATCCCCCGGTCGGTGCACATGGAGGATCGATGCACCGCTAGCGGTCGCATCAAGTTACGACAGCCGTGCGATACCGGGGAACCCGTCAAAACCTGAATCAAAACTCAAGATTCGACTGATTCCACATACATGGGGATGTACGAATCAACCAGAATCACGGATGCGCAGCCGATCCGTATCCCATCTCGATCTCCGCCAGCATGCGGTCGATGTCAGCCGTAGGATAATCCAATCGTGCTGCGGCGCGGATGACTTCGAGCTTCTTGCCGACCCTGCCCACAGGCTGACGGCGATGTGCCTCAACAGGTCTGCCCGCTAACGACTGATCGCAAAGCCGTTAGATCGAATCGCTGAGGACAAGGGAGGAGGAAAGAGTGTCTCAGAAATCGACGAGGAAAGATGTCGATTACGCGGTCGAGTCCAGGACGGCACGGAATCGCTCCGTTTTTCGACCGCAACCGCAGCGTTGGTCTTGCAATACCCCTCAGGAGTGGTAGAATCCGGGCGAATCGGTGCCGAAAGAGGAGATTCCGATTAACCGGTCAGCAGCGAAGAGTCATCCAGCGGTCCTGGTAGACGATGCGGCCGGCGAGGGTTTTGATGGACACGGGTCGGAGGGGAGAGATGAACATAGCTGGAATGCGACGGAGTGTGACAGGCGTTGCCAGCGCCGCTTTGTGCGTGCTGGCGTTAGGGTGCGGCGGAGGCAGCACGGTTCAGGAGCCGACGGAACCCACCGGCCCGACGATCACAGGAGTAACGGTAACTCCGAACTCACCGACCGTGACGATCGGCACGACAGAGCAGTTCAGCGCCTCGGTGAGCGGGACGGGCAGCTATAACACAGCAGTGAACTGGTCGGTGGCGGGGCCGTCGAACTGGACGGGCAGCGTGGGCTCCATCAGTGCCTCGGGGCTTTACGAGACTCCTTACCCCGCGCCAACCTCGGTGACCGTGACGGCGACGGCCGTTGGCGATACAACCCAATTCGGCGCCGCGACGGTGACGCTACAGCCTCCGGCGGCGGCGGCAGGACCAGCGCTGAACGTGGACGCCGGCAATCGGACCCATGCCATTAATCCTTACGTCTATGGCATGAACGCGTACGCGTTTGTCAATTCCGTGGACGCGCCTGCCAACCCTACCGTCCTTCGCTGGGGCGGAGACAACACCTCCCGCTACAACTACCAACTGGGCGTAAGCAATGACGCCGCCGACTGGTACTTCGAAAACGAGCCCAACTCCTACGGCGTGGGGCCGACGGGCGAGTTCAACGACCTGGTCCCGAGCGATAAGTCGATTGGGGCCATCACCCTGGGCACGGTGCCCGTGCTCGGCTGGGTGGCAAAGGACGGCACGTCCTGTGGCTTCCCGGTGTCGACGTATCCCAATCAGCAGCAAGTGGACACTTCCAGGGGCTGCGGCAATGGCGTGTACCCCGAGGGGGTCAATGGCTGTACGAACTCCGCTGGGTGCAACATAACGGGCAACGATCCCACCGTCACCAGCATCGCGAAGGGCCCCGCGTGGGCTGGCAGTTGGGTGACTTCTCTGGTCCAGACGTTCGATACAGCGGCGAATGGCGGCGTAGCCATCTACGACCTGGACAATGAACCCGACTGGTGGGACGGGACACACCGCGACGTGCATCCGCTGCCCTTCACCTACGACGAGTTGACCAACAACGACATTGCCACTGCATTGGCCATCAAGACTGCCGATCCCACCGCCGAGGTCAGCGGTCCGGTGATCTCCTTTTGGTGGGATTACTTCTATTCGAAGCTCGACGTCGAGAACGGGTGGAACACAGGCCCCTGTTATGTGCCTTGGGCCAATCCCGTCGATCGGAAGGCGCACGGAGGCACCGCACTCATCGAGTACTATCTCCAGCAGTTCGCAGCGTACGCAGCCGCGAACAACACCCCCCGCCTGCTGGATTACCTGGATCTGCACACCTATTTTGCGGCCGACTATAACGGCTCGGGCGTCGGCCTGACGACCGCGGGAGACACCGGGGAGCAGCAGGCGCGGCTCAACTCGACGCGCGTCTTCTGGGATCCGACCTATACCGATCCCAATTACCCTCAACCGAACTACATGACCGACTCGAACTACACTTCAAGCTGCTCGCCCCCGCTGCAGGCTCCGCAACTGATTCCGATGATGCAGACGTGGGTTGCCAACAACTATCCCGGCACCAAGACGGCTATCACTGAGTACAACTGGGGCGGGCAGGAGCACATCAACGGCGCACTGGCGCAGGCCGACATTCTTGGCATCTTCGGGCAATACGGCCTCGACCTGGCGACTCTCTGGGGTCCTCCGGACGAATCGCAGGTCCCCGGCCTGATGGCCTTCGAGATCTACCGCAACTACGACGGAGCGAGCTCGAAATTCGGCGGCATTGCGCTGGCCTCGACGAGCCCGGCGCAGGGGCAGCTCTCGGTGTACGGCGCGCTGCGGTCGTCCGATCAGGCGGTGACGGTGGTGGTGATCAACAAGACCTATGGCGCGCTGACCAGCACGCTTTCGCTCGCGAACCTGACGGCCACGGGCAACGCGAAGGTTTATCAGTACAGCAATGCGAACCTGGCGTCGATCGTCGCGCTGGCGGACCAGGCGGTGACGCCTCCGGCAGGGGGAAGCACGACGAGCACGATTACGGCGACTTTCCCTGCGGCATCGATCACGCTGTTCGTCGTCCCCACACAGTGAGCGTGGCCGGCCGCTCGCCCGGCGGAGCCGCAAAAGCAAGTCAAAAGGCGAAGGTCAAAAGTGAAAAGCCCTACGCCCAAAAACCCTTCTCAAAAAATTCGCATACCCACTTTCCTCGGGAGCAGTTGACGAATCACTCCAAACCATACTGGCACAAATCGAAGACCGCGCCGCAGACGTGTTTGTGTCCACCTGCTCCCCAATACCCTATTTCGTCGTAGCGTGCTATTCTGACCGGCCGCTGATAGTCCCGCCTGGCACGCGGGTGGCGCATACATTGCCTTGGATGTATGCGCCGGTTGATCCCGCGTGCGCGGGACTGTGGCCTGGAAACTGGGGAGGTCATGTGGAGGTTCCCAACGGTCGCCGACATGGAGAGTCCGCCGCGGCGGATCGGCGCCACCCGCGTTTTGTGTCCACTTGCTCCCGAATACCCTATTTCGTCGTAGCGTGCTATTCTGACCGGTCGCTGACAGTCCCGCCTGGCACACCGGGTGGAAGGGGGCAGAACCGAATTGATGCGAAGACTCAACCTGAAGCATTGCCTGGCCGTCCTGGCGCTGTTCCTGCTGGCGCCCATGGCGCGCGCGCAGACCGACGACGTAACCCGGCGACTGGCGCACGACACCTTCAAGCAACTGATTGAGATCAACACCACCGATTCGGTAGGCAGCACGACCGTCGCCGCCGAAGCCATGGCGCGGCGCCTGCGTGACGCTGGGTTCCCGGCGGCCGACGTCGTGGTCCTGGGCCCCAACGACCGCAAGGGGAACATGGTGGCCCGGCTTCACGGCACCGGCGTCCACAAGCCCGTGCTGCTGATCGGCCACCTCGACGTAGTGGAAGCCCGGCGAGAGGACTGGACCACCGATCCTTTCCAGTTTGTGGAGCAGGATGGCTACTACTACGGGCGCGGCACGCAGGACATGAAGAGCGGCGATGCCATTTGGGTCACCACGCTGATCCGGTTCAAGCGCGAGGGGTACGAGCCCGACCGCGATCTCATCCTGGCTCTCACGGCGGACGAGGAGGGTGGCCAATCGAACGGCGTAGACTGGCTGCTGAAGAACCATCGCGATCTTGTCGACGCCGAGTTCGTTCTCAATGCCGATGGCGGCGGCGTGGATACGGTGAAGGGCAAGCCGTTGATCGTCTCCATGGACGCCACCGAAAAGCTCTACGCCGATTACCAGCTCACGGTGACCAATCCCGGAGGGCACAGCTCGCTCCCGGTGCCCGACAACGCGATCTATCACCTGGCCGACGGACTGGGGCGCGTGGAGCGCTATCAGTTTCCCTTCGAGCTGAACGCGGTCACGCGAGCCTTCTTCGATCGCACGGCCGGCGTGGAAAGCGGCCAGACAGCGGCCGACATGCGCGAAATCGTCAAGAGCCCGCCCGACGGAGCGGCCATCGCGCGCCTCTCCGCCGACCCGCTGTGGAATGCGACCATGCGCACCACCTGCGTGGCCACCCGGCTGGCTGCCGGCCACGCCAACAACGCCCTGCCACAGATGGCGCGCGCCAACGTCAACTGCCGCATCCTCCCCGGACACTCGCGCGAAGAAGTACGGCAGACGCTCATCAAGGTCCTTGCCGATCCCAAGATCGAAGTCAGCTACGTCACCACCAGTGGCCGGATCCTGGACAGGGAGCCCAACGCCAAGGCGCTACCGCCGGTTTCGCTGCGGCCCGACGTGATGCAGACGCTCGATCGCGTCGCCGCCGAGATGTGGCCGGGAGCGCCCGCGGTCCCCACCATGTCCACCGGCGCGTCCGACGGTGTCTACACCAACGCGGCGGGCATGCCGACCTACGGAATCTCCGGCTTGGCGATCGATACGGATGACGTCCGCGCGCACGGGAAGGACGAGCGCCTAGGAGTGGAATCTTACTACCGAGGGGTCGAGTTCTATTACCGTTACCTCAAGGCGCTCACCTCGCCCAAGTGAATGCGGCGCGTGGGCGGCGCGCTCGCTCTCCGGGGCCGAAAAAGGCAAGGAGAACCTGCCGGCCAAACTCATCTTCGCATTGACTGCCGCAGCAGGGAGCGCGGACCTGCTACCTGAGTCCGCGAGGTGACGACAGGAACGCCGGCACGCAATCCAGGCCTTGGCGAACCTTGCGCAAAGCGAGCCGCATGAGGTTTTCTCCCGGTGATCGAGTGCTTCTCGAAGGTGGACAAACCTTCGAAGGAAACTTTACGCTTGATGAGGGTTCCAGGACCGATCCGGCTGCACCGATTCTCATCGGATCCTACGGCCGGGGCCGAGCCTTGATTAAAGCCGCGAAGGGCACGGCCACTCAGGGGCGGAATGTAGGCGGAAAGGCGTCAGTTCGGTATGGATGTAGGCAGGCAGGATTTTTGGGGGACGCCCCTACCACAGGGCAAAGGATTTGACATCGGCGCCTGCGAAGCTCCGGGGCGTTGACCCTGCCCGAGCCGCGTTACGGGTGCGATCTCGGCCAGGCACGGTTAAGGGGGTGTGGCGATGAAACCGGAACGCCGGGGAAACGAAAGAGCCACGGAGCGCGCGGTTTCTTGCATCGGCATGGCGATCCTTGGTGGGTTTCTTGTCCTCGGAGCGGCACGATTCCCGGCGTCCTGGGTCGCTCACGCCTACCGTTCCTCCTCTGCCCTCCAGTCGGGTTGGTCCGCGCCGGCGCTTGGGGCGCCTCTGCTGCGCGATCCGATCTGGGTCTATAACGACTGGTCTGCCTACGATGAGCTGTCAGACAGAGTCCCCCTTACGGAAGAACTCGCCCTGCGCGAGCTGAACGAAATCCTGCGGCTCAGGAAGCCTGGCGTCCACTTTGATTACTACATGATGGACGCCTTCTGGTTCGCGCCCGACGGCGCCTACCGCCAATGGCGGAGACCCAACTGGCCCGAGGGGCCCGAGCGCTGGATCGCGGCCTGCAAGAAAGATGGCATCCTCCCCGGACTCTGGTTCGGCACCAACACTCTGGTGAAGATTGACGCGGCGCCCGCATGGCGCGACTCGCTCAACGCGAAGGGTGGGGCGATGTCGTTTTATGAAGGAGGGTTCCTGGCGGACTTCGTGAGCACGCTCCAGTACTGGTATGATCGCGGCGTCCGCATGTTCGAGTTCGATTTCGCGGACTTCACTGCCGCCACGCCGAAGGCAGAGAAGACCGAGGCTCCGGAAGAAATCCGCAGGCGGAACGAAAGGGCGTTCCGCGAAGCGCTGAAGAAATTTCGTCAGAGGAATGCCGACGTGGTGCTCGTGGCCTTTAATGGGTTCGGCGGAGACCTCGAGTCCACCGCGGGCCCCTTTCCTTTCGAACACCCCCTGGACCTGCGCTGGCTCGAAGTCTTTGACTCGCTTTATTGCGGTGACCCGCGCCCTTCGGACGTGCCGGAAATGAATTTCTGGCGGTCTGTCGACATTTACAGCGATCACATGGTTCGGCGATACGAGCAGAGTTTTATCCCCCTGGAACGCATCGACCCCACCAGTTTCATGATGGGCGATACCGGGACGATCTACTATCGCAAGACACACGCCTGGAAGGGAATGCTGCTCTTGATGGTGGCGCGCGGCGGCTGGGTGAACACGATCCACGGGAACCTGGAGTTCCTGAATGACGAGGAGGCTCGGTGGTTTGCAAAAGTGCAGAAAACGTACGCGCCCTTAAAGGCTAGGGGAAGAACCAAGACATTTGGCGGTATTCCCGGCGAAGTCCAGCCGTACGGTTTTGGCTCACTGGATTCGCAAGGAGCAATCTATACCGTCGTGAATCCCCAGCAAGAGATCCGGGAGATCGAAATGCCGCTCCTCTCAAGGGCCCAGGAACCACCACGCAACGGCCGGGTGGTCTTCCGGGACGCGGGGTTCGACCCGGTACTGCGTGGGGCCCGGATCACGCTTGGCCCCGGTCAAATGGCCACGGTCGGCTTCGGGCGCTACGCAGCGCAGGAATTTGACCTTGGCGTCCAGGAAGATGTCCACATTCCGCGCTCCATTTACCCTCTGGCGGCTTCGTTCGCGCCAAAAGGGTCCAACACCATCGAGGCCACCCTTACTCCACCTGCGGCCGGCGACTTGCGCATCATTTTCCAGCAGCGGGGAAGCGATGGCAACATTATGAGGAGCTGGCCAGGTGGCCCCCCGAATGGAACGTCCATGGGCAAGGTGTTGAAGATTTCGGCGACGCAGGGGGGAAAGATTCTTCGCGTGGAGATCAACTACGACAAGCAAATCTGGAGCGGGCTGTCATGGGGTGCGGGAGAAATCAAGCACAAGGATTTCTCCGGCAATCAGCCCATCATCGTTCGCTGCTCTTCGGCGGAGAAGAATCCGGTCGTGCTGGGAGGGCGGCTCTACGCCGTGCAATACTGAAGCTTGCTAAAGCACCAAGCCGCAATGGAGCGCGTCAAGCACACGATAAGCCTTGAGCAGTTCGACGCCGAACTTGATGCGCTGGCCCAAGGCTCCGACAAACTCCCTTACCTCCCACCTGAGGCTCTGACGCGTGAGAGTTTCTACCAGGACCACGATTGATAGCCGACATGCATTACTTGGCTGACACGAACATCCTGTTGCGCCTCATCAAGTCGAACATTTCAGACGAACTGTTGCATCAGGCCTCGGCGCCGAGCAAATGATTTACCGCGGGCACGGGAATTGCACTCTTGGACTGATTGCGGTCACTGTTGTGAACAGCCCAAGTATCAATGAAAGCTTTTTGAGTCGGGGGGGATTCCTGGCTAACAAGAAGTGCGCGGCGATCCCTTCTGCTGAGGGTTGGAGTCCGGCCGTTTCCAAGCCTTTGAACGTTACACGCGAAGTACGTACGCCGCAGGAGTAGTGTCCCAATTCGAATGTAGGGCCGCCTCCTCTCCCGCCATGGCGGGGCGGGACGGCCTAGGCCGGTCCCACAAGGCGGGACCGGCCCTACCTTCCATATTAGGACACTACCACCGCATCAGATCGGTTGACATGCCTCGGAACGCGTGATACAAGGCTGGCAGACCCTGATTTGGCCGTTGGCTCCGGCGCAGAGCATCACCAGCATCGAAGCAGAAAGGGGTCAAAGCGGAGGCTCAGCTATGAAAACTGCGTTCGTTCTCAGTGTTGTGGTCGGTGCGACTCTCCTGTCGGCTGCTGCACAAGCCAAAGATGTCAGCCAGACGGCGACAATTGTCAGCATGAACTCGGTCCCTTGCGGCACCCAGGCCGGGCGTCACAAGAAGACCCACGAACTGCTCTGCCACGAGTACGTCCTGCGCTCAGGCTCGACCGAGTACCACGTCCGACAGAAGGAAGCGAAGAAGACCGACCTTCTGGCCATCGGCCAGCAAGCCACCTTCACCATCGACAACGATCGAATGCGCCTTCACGCAATCAATACAAGCGGGAAATTAAAGGACTTCGAGTTGGTGTTGGTTTTGATCACAGCGGCCGCGGAGGCGAACCCGCCAAGCGCCCCGCAGCAGTAACTTGATGACGGCGTACCCGGCGGAAGCATGGTTGAGCGGACGTCTATGGGTTTGGGACGACGTCTTCTCATCTACAACAAGGCCGCTCTCGCCAAGGTTACGCCATTGGCCATAAGCCGGCAACAATAGACGCCTGGGGCTGTTCCCTGCGTGCTCCAATCCGCCACGTGCACGCCTCTCCTCATCCATCCTCGAGCCAACACTCCCACTCGCTCGCCGAAGACATCGTACATTTCGAGTGAGGCGTGTCCGTCTGCAGGAAGGTTATATTCGATCAGGAGTGATGAAGGGCCCATTCCCGGCTTGGCTTGGCCAAGCACTCGAAGGCCGGGCAGTTCATCGCCCGAAAGACAAGCGGATACCGGCTCTGCGGGGTAGGCAAAGGGCTCGTCGCAGAGGTGGAATTGCGGTTCTCCCCGCTTTGCAAGGTAAGGAGTCTTCAACGGCGTACGTGCAAACTGGTCGAGCGCTGTGAGCTTGGGTCCACTGTCGTCCCAGCGATAGACCGGAATGTTATGAGGATTGAGAGCGGTTGAAACGCCCCGCTCCTTAGCGAGGTGGAAAAGGCCGAAATTCCCGGGCTCGTGCCCTGCCAGCCAATGACCGATGATGTCAACTCTGAAAGCGTCCTTGCCGAAAATGAGCACGTTGGCCAGGAAGATTTCGGGCACGCCATTTGGTCCGGGGCCAGCATCGAACCCATCGCCGTTCTGTGCATATACGCCTTCGATGATGTTCAGCAAGACTGACGATCGTATGAGTGAGTAGGAGTCGATCGTTCGGTGAACCCACATCTCCATCCAACTGGCTTTCTCCGCATCCCAGCGCGGAACCCCTGCCTGCCGGTGCTTGGCATAAAGATCGTTAACATGACGTTGGGCATCCGGTTGAAAGTCCTGGGCGATGGCGTCCTGAAGACCGCCGCAGAACTGGATGTAGGGTTGAATGTTGGTTCCCTGAAGGTTCTTGACACACAGAGTCAGCCCCATCGGGTGGGTCTTCAACTTGGAAACATTGAGCAGGTGGCAATCCGGATAGTTGAACGGGCCAAGGTATTTCGTGCGCCTGAAGACCACACCGTCTGGGCAGTCTCTCAATGTTGGCGCCCTCGAGTCCTTGTCTCCGTAGTGCACTCCACTGCGCTGAGCCATTTCGTGGTAACCAGTACCCGCTTGCTCAGTCACCAGGCCTTCCCGCACATAAATGCTCTCGGCTCCCACGTCCACCTGTTTCATTCCGTCGATGAGGCCTTCGACCACGTACGGGTCGGCAACAATGGCATATTTGAGCCCGGTGCCGTTGGTCATCGTCAGGTTGGGTTTGATCGCGAACTTATGCGACAAATCAACGCCGGGAGTTTTCCGCAGGGTGAAAATTCGCCTTGCTAATTGAAAAGCCTCGTGCCTCTTACCGTCCGAATCGTCCTTCGATGCGACGCGGGTCTTGCGGATGAACACAGCTTCTGGATGCGCTTCGATGAAGGGATGCAACCCGAAGTATGCGGGGGGGCTGCTCCGACGCGCAAACATCCCCGCACCCGGCCACGCCGACGAAGCGACCCCAAGCCCTGCAATACTCCGGAGAAAGGTCCTTCTATCCACAGTCTGCCTCCCCATCATGTCGCGCCCTGATTATCATTCGTGTTGTCCATCCCTTGGCAATTCGCACCAAAGAAAATTCTCCGGCTTTTCACCGACCAGAATCATCTGAGTGTTTACTCTACTGCCGGAGTTTCCAGAAGGAAAGCCTTGCGTTGGCTGTCGCAGCTCGAAATCTGACCGAGACCAGCGGCTCTGCCGCCCGTCAGCTGACGGATGCGGAAAGGCTCCGCCTTTCCGGAATGTCCAGCATTCCCTTCCTTTTGCAGGAGGCTGCGCCTCCCTCCTCCCCCGCCAGCCGCGTGGTTAGATGAGCCGACAAGGTTGGTAGGGTCTGCCAAGCGCACCCTTAAGCCCTCGCTCGCGGCAAGTGAACAGCGCTTCGTGCGGGTGAGCCGGTGCGAGTGGAACTCGGAAGGCGCAGCCCTGCGGCTGGAGAGGAAATCATAAATTTGCTACCAGTTCAATCGCAAGGAGAACTGGATCTGGCGGGAATTCTCCGCAGAACTGATGTTCCCGAAGCTTGAAGGCGCGCAGGGGGAATTCTCTGCAGAGCTAGTGTTTTTTGGGGGGGTCAAAGGCTCGCAGAGGAGGCTAGGCCGGTCGAAGTTAGGGTGGTTGGTCAGATTGAAGAAGTCGGAGCGAAACACCAGACTGAGCCGTTCACTCAATCGTGCTTGCCGCTCAAGACTCATATCCCATGCCGCCAGCCCAGGGCCCGTAATAACGTTGCGGCCTTCATTCCCCGGAATGCTGTAAGCTCCGAGGTCGTCATAGAAAATAGGCGCAACGAATGCCTCCGTATTGAACCACCGGGAGGGAGTGCGTTGACCGGCCGACAAGTTGGGATTGGCGATCAAATCAGGTCGGTCAGTGCCGTTCGAGTCGGTGCCACTGAGCGCAGTGGACAGTATAGCGGTGAGCGGCTGCCCGGTTTGAAGCGTGAGGATGTTCGAGAGGTCCCAATGGCCGAACACCCGGGCTACCGCCCCTCCGCGCATCCACCGGCGGCCGGAACCGAAGGGAAGTTCCCAGGTACCGGAGAAAACGAAGCGCTGCCGGATGTCGAAATCCGAAAGGCCCCGCGCAGCCTTCAGATCATAGTTGTCCTGAGCCTGATTGGCACCGTTGAGCCCCGAAGCCGTATCAATTGACTTGCCGAAGGTGTAGCCACCCACAAAGGACATCCCGTGGGAGAATCGCCGTTCCAGGCGCACGATCAAGGCGTTGTAGTTCGAGTTGACATCCGTGTCCCGGATGAACTGATTCGAGCCAGGTTGCGGATGGTAACCTCTCCGTTCGCCAGGCAGATTCGGGATGCCCTGGTTCTGCAATCCCCGGCGGGGAAGTTTGTGCCCGTCGGATCCGGCATAGCTCACCGAAAGAACAGTGTTGGGTGCGATTTCATGGTCGATTGACATACTCCATTCGTAGATGTAGCCGTTGCGGAGATTGGGCGGAGAGGAGACGGCCGTGGGCTCTTGATTGCCGAGCGTGTAGCCAAGCTGATAAGTGAGCATGGGCGCGGGATGGGCTTGGCCACACGCGCCCGGACCGTAGAACCTGCACGTGTCGAGTCCGAAGAGGAATTCTGTGATCGGTGCGCTGAGCCGCGTCTCAGCAGCATAGTCGAGTTCACCCAGGGAATTGAAGACGCCAAATCCTCCGCGCAGGGAAGTGGTGTGGCGCTTGGTGAAGTCATAGGCAAAGCCGAAGCGTGGCGCCCATCCTGCCCAATCCGGACGGATCAGGGACGGCGGCAACCCGGCTTGCTGAGAGGTGATGAATGATAGCCCATAGTGGCTCTGGAGGGTCTGAATCAGCGGGTTTGCAATCAGTGCCGATGCCTGTCCCTGGTCGTTTCGGACAATGAACTGTGTGGCGTTGCTGGGATCGAGAATGGAAGCTCGTCCGTCTGCGTTGGTGGGTGGTGAGTAGAACTCCTCGCGCAGGCCGTAGGTGAGGGTTAAGCGGCGCGTGGCGTGGAATTCGTCGGAAAAGTAAGCGCCGAAATAGTCCAGACGATCGTTTCCGCCGGAGTTGCCCGCCTGGGCGTAAGAAAGGAAAGGTCTGCCGAGAAGAAAATCCGAGAATGCAGTGCCGGAAACCGACCCGGCCCCATCGCTGAAAGTGAAGAGGCCCTGCCCAAAATCCTCGACCTGATAGAAGAGGCGATAGCGCCGCAAGTCCACGCCGAATTTCCAGGTGTGCCGGCCACTGACCCACGCCACGTTATCGGTGAACTGGAAAGTGTGGTTCTTGCGGATTTGAGGTTGGAAGATGTCGCTATCGCCCATGTCCGCGTAGCCGGGAACATTAATGGCAGGGATGCCGTCGTTGGTGGCCCCCGGAGCGCGAGTGATTCCCAGCGACTCCAGAAAATGGCTGTGAATGTTCTCAGCTTCCTTGGTCCCGAAATAGTAAGCGTAGCCGAACCGGAAATCGTTGATCAGCGTGGGGCGAAAGACGGAAGTAAGCCCCAGTGCGAGGTTCCTCCCCGTGTCATCTTTGTTGGTGCCGAATCCCGGCGGGGCGGAGGGATTTTGCGCGAACGAGTCCGGCACGAAAGGAAACAGTTGCTGCCCATTAAACAGGAGAAATCGTCCAAAGAGTTGGTGCTTGGGCGTCAGCTCGTGGTCTATTCGCGCGATAAACTGGTCCGTGTCGACGCGATGCAGCCCCACGTTGATGTCGTTGTTTTCGCCGGGCGGCGCATTGATAACATTCGGCAAAGGAATGCGCGCCAGGATAGCGCCGGACAAGGGGTCGATTCGTGATGCAGGGATTGTGTTCCCCGGGAAGGGCTGGCCCGTAGTGGGGTCAATAATTGCGGGAAAAGGCTTGCCCGTCTGGGGATTAATGCCGCTGAAATTTGCCTGACGGATGGCGGCCGTAGGCAGCAAGGTCGTATTCGTGACGCTTTGGAGAATGCGCAAGCCTTCGTAATTGGTGAAAAAGAACGTGCGGTTACGACGGATTGGCCCACCCAGGCTGGCGCCGAACTGGTTCTGGCGATAGGGAGGAATGGAACGGGTCGGATCGTCGAAGAAATTCTTGGCGTCCAGCGCGCTATTGCGAAGAAACTCGTACACTGTCCCTGAAACGCGGTTGGCGCCTGAGCGAGAAGCAATGTTAACCTGCGCGCCCGACGTAATGCCCTGGTCGGTCCCGTAAGAGTCCTCCACGACCCGGAACTCCCGGATGGCATCGACGGAAGGGTTCACCGTCAGGCTGTAGGCAAAAGGCTCCATCAGCGTGACGCCGTCGAGGGAAAAGTTGTTCCGCTCGGAGCGTTGTCCGTTCACGGAGAAACCCAACCCCAGCGCTGCGGTGTTGAATTGCTGCGTGGAACTGTTGGGATAGGGAGGAACCGCACCGGCGGCCAGCAACGCGAGTTGGGAGAACTGGCGGCCGTCCAAGGGAAGAAGGCTTACTCGCCGATTCTCAATCTCATCCCCGATAGCGGGAGAAGCGACTTCTACAAGGGGCGGTCGAGTGTCAACTTGGATCTCGACTCGTTCATGTGCGATTTCCAGCCGAATGTCCACACGCGCTGTGTCTCCAACTCGAAGCGCCAGCCCGCGGACCAGCTTGGAAACAAAACCCGTCTTGGCAATTTCCAATTCGTAGTTTCCAACGGGTAAGAAAGGGAAGCTGTAAAACCCGTTCGCGTCCGTCTGATTCTGCCGAACTTGGCCCGTGGCAGGATTGCGAAGCTCGAGCGCAGCCTCTGGGACTGTCGCCCCGCTCGGGTCAAGCACAATTCCTTCCAGGTGGCTGTTCCATGTTTGTCCGTAAAGATTGTGAGCCAACGTGGCGACCAAGAATAGGAGAACCGCCATCATGGGGCTGGCGAGTATCCGGCGACTCGGTCCTCTGTGGCGCAAGCTGCCAACTTCTTCTCTCGCCGCGAAGATTGCCCCACCTGTGCGTTGTGTCTCTGTGCCCTCCTTGGCCGCAAAAGACTCAACACAAAGGTCACAGAGGTTCTCTGTGCGCTCTGTGTTAAGGCTCGAGAGGCACGGAGAGCACAGAGAGTCTCGGTTTGGTTGCGCCTTTGCTGCGCTGTCCAACAATTTCAACATCCAAGTTTTCGATCGGGGCAAACGGGAGGGAACAGTTGGCAAGCCTAAGAAAGCGGGAGTTGAATGTTATCCACCCATCCCGGTGAACGCACACCCGCTCATCAGACCGGTTTCCGTCCTGACCTTCTCCCATCCGGACTGTACCGTCGGCCCCGGAGTTTCACCGGATCCTGGGGCTTGCAGGCCTTCTTCGCTCTGTCCGCTGATTGCACCGGCTACCTAGGCTAGCCTCTTGCTTGCCGGTTCGCTTTCCCGGACTCCCATGCGCGGGATCGAGCGCTTTGGACCACCCCTCGCGGGCTTTACCGCCGATTGGGAATTGGAAAGGCGCGCATTCAAGTCCTTCCCTCACCCTGCCCCGAAGGTCGGGGACTTACACAACAAATCTTAGCACTCCTGCGGCTTGTTTCTCAAGAGACCTAATGTCCACTTGTAAAGACATTTGACAGAGCTTCGTATGCTCTTATAATCATCGCTCGTTTTGTTTCAGATTCCAGTGCTATTCTACGAACCGAATGGTTGATACACTCCGCCGGGATTCCCGTCGCCGCGGTGAGCCGTGGGCCGCAGGGTCGGTGCTGGGCTATGCCTCGGCCAACATCTTCGACCGCCTTGGCGTCATACACGCCGACCCCCTGATCGGGCCCTTTCTCCGGGGCCTGCCCAGTTTGCTTCTGGGCGTCTTTCTGGTTTGGAAGCATCATACGTTGGACCAACTGCGACCGGCTTCTTCCCGATATATAGGACGCCGTGCAATTCTCTCTTTCATTTGGGCCGGCATCGTCTCGACGCTTGGACTGTTTCTCTATTACTTCGCCATCCGTCTCGGCGGCGTCACGGTAACCATTCCTGTGCAGGAAACCTACGTCATCTGGGGGACGCTTATTGCCTGGTTTTTCCTCCGCGAGCGGATTCATCGCTATGCTGTCGTTGGCGTGTTGTTGATTTTTGTGGGATTGGTCACGCTTTCGTGGGGGCAATCCCGGGGGCATCCCACATCGCCGCTTTGGTATTGGGCGATCCCCCTCGCTTTCTGCACAGCTCTCACCTACGGGGTTTCCGGGGTCTTATGGCGTGACGGACAGCTTCGAGGCGCCCACCAATCGACGGCGATCTTCTTGCAGTTTGCGACGAGCGTGTTGGTCGGATTGGTGGGCTTGATCGCTTTGGATCGAGGGCCGGCGCTGCTCGGCATAAGTCGGCATTCACTATTGGCCCTTCTTGCCAGCGGGGTTCTTTCCGGCATTCTTGCCATCTACTGCCTGTTTACGGCCTTGCGCCTGATGGCAGTGGCCCGCGTGTACGCTTTCTCCTCCCTCACTCCCTTGGTGGCCACGCTCTTCGCTCACTTCTTCCTTCACGAGTATTTGAATGGGCTGATGTTCGGGGGTGTCGTGCTGGTTTCAATCGGCGTTATCCTCACTCAAGTCTTTCGTCCAACCGAGGAAAAACAAGCCTGAACCCGGATATCAAGCGCTCGCTGCCAGAGGGATGGCCGAGGTTGGTTTTGCGCGGCGCCTGATGCATCTACATTCGGCGCCGCTCTTCTGCCTCCTATCTGCTGCGCAAAACTCGCACACCTGCTAAACAACAGGTCCGCGCTGCGCTTGCTTTTCCCCAACTACCAACTACTACCCACCACATACTGTCTTCACAGCTCCGGCACACGGCGGGATTTAATTTCTTCCAAGTGCTTTCTGAGCCTTTTGCGAACCTCATCATCCTTACCTTCGGTTAGCTCTTGCTTGAGTTCGTTTAGAGCAAAGTGGACAATGTCGTGGTGGTGGAGTTCCTCAGGCGCGAGTTCATCACTGAATCGTAGCCAAAGGCCGTGCAGAAGGTCGATTTCCATAGGCGTCAGGTGCGGTGCATGAGGACCGAGGAAGAAGATTCCTTCCTGCCCCGTGGGGGTGAAGATCTCGAGCGTCAGATGAGGTTTCGGTTCGGGAAGTCTTTCCCATGCGACGCCGGCGCGCCGGGCCTCCTCCGTAATCGCCATCTTTGCAGAGAGGCCAAGGACAGCGGCAGACGATTCCAAGGACTGCGCAGCGCGCAGGATTCCATCCCATACGTCATTGACTGCAACCAAGGCAAGGTGAATGGTCTTGCCCTCGTGCTCCGCCAGGGAGAGAGCGCGGGTAAAGAGAAACTGCTCGGTCGTCCCAAAGAACTGATCAGGCGTCAAGCCGCTTTCTCCTGACCCGGCGCGCATCAGCACTCGGATGTGAAGAACCACGACATCTTGCTTCGCCAGATTCACGCGCTTGAGAACCCGTTCCAGAGGATAAAGGGTGTTGTAATCGCGGAGAAAGACCAGGATGTTCCCCGGCCGGCAGCCGAGCCTCTTGGGCGTGATGTCCTCTCCGGCTGCCAGGTGAAACTGGTCGAGTTCAGTGTGCGGGATCCCCTTCCGGTGTCCGATTCGCTCAGAGGCCGTGAAGACACCAAAAAGAACCAGTGTGAAGGCGACGCCGGATATGGTCGCCACTTGTTTGGTGAAGAGATTCATGATCGCAATGGCCAGCAGGGTGAGGGTGATGAGTCCCAAACCTACGGGAATCTCAGTCTTGCCCAGCTTGAAATTCAGCGGCACATGAAATTCCCGGGGTCCTGGTTGTTTGTACCGGAGAACGAGGACCGCGAGACCCTTCATCACAAAACTCCAAACCACGCCGAAAGCATAAGCTTCGCCCAGGAGGTAGACGTTACCGTGGCTTAGGATAATGGTCAGGAGTTGCAGGGCAACGACGAGGTTGATGATGCGGTAGGAAGTTCCGAAGCGCGGATGGGGACGGCGAAACCAAGCCGCCAGTACGCCGTCTTCAGAAACCCGGTTAAGAACGCCGTTTGAGCCCACAATGGCCGTGTTTACACCGCCGGCAAGAATAAGTGTGCCCACCAGGACGACGAACCCATGAAATACCAGCCTGAGCGTGAGGGGTCCGGCAACATTCATCGCCAAGCCACCAATGAGGTTTTCGAAAAAACCCGTCCGCGTGTTATCGGGGATGATCATCACGGCGAAGAAAGAGACGAGTGAGGTGAACACCATGCTGTAGATGAAGATTATCAACCCCGCCTTCTTCAAGTTCGGCAGCTTCGGGTGCTCAATTTCCCGGTAGACCTGCGCCAGGGATTCCTCGCCGCTCATCGCCAGGACGGAGTGCCCCAAACCGATCAGGATTCCGATAAGGCCAATGGTGTGAGGCAAGCGGCTGTGGCGAAGCCAACCCAAAGCTTCGGGGGCGAAGTGGAAGTTCGTCAGGGCCGGTAACGGCGGCAGATGCCCTCCGCGCACCCAGAGCGTATAGCCACACCAACCGATCATGAGCACCACCATCACCGTGGTGAGCTGCATGATGCGGAGAGACTTCTCACTGGATTCGGGAATGCCTTTGACGTTTTCCCACCAGAAATAAAGCGTTACGAGGATGGCAAAAAGCTCGGCCGTGGTGTTGGTGGAAAGGACGAGATGAATGTGGAGGTATCGTAAAGATTCGTTAAGGAACCCCGCCAGATATTGGCCTGCTGAAACGCCGCTGATGGGGCCTGTCAGAACGTAATCGAACATCAGGGCTGAAACGGAGAACTTGGCCAGCGTCCCGCCCATGGCCTCTTTGACTACCCGGTAGACCCCGCCGCGCACAAACATGCTGCAGCTCTCCACGTAAATTGCCCGCACCGCGTAGGAGAAAAGCATGATCCCGAGGATGAACCAGGGAGCGGATTTCCCCACCGCCTCCTCGGCGATGCCGCCAGCGTAGAAGGCGGATGACGCGAGATCGTTCAGCACAATCGCGGCAGCGCGCCAAAAGGAGATGAAGGTGAGCATGGCGGTGGTGGCCACCACGACTCGAGGCAGTGTTACCGTCTTACCTGGTTCCTTGGTGCCGGAATTCTCCATACCCGTTTGTGAATCTGATAGCGGCTTGTTGGGCCTCACGCGGAAGAGTTTTAGGAAGACACATATGGAATCGTGTGCCGAAAATCAATCGTATTCTCGCACAAATAGTGAGGATGGGAAAGAGGTTCTTCTTGAGATTGCCATAAATCCTTTGGATTGAAATCTGGCGCGGCACGTGCCGATGGGCACAAACGCAATTTCAGGATGAACACAAGTCCGTTCGACCACGCACAACTGACCACTGACAACCATTACAGCGCCGGCCAGAGTTGTTCCCAGATCTTGAACTCGTAGTGGAAGCCGGACTCCTCAGCGCGTGTGAGCTTGCGCCCCGAAGCCACGTTCAGGGTTTCCTGGAAGATTTTGCGGCCCACGTCTTGGATGGTCTCCTTGCGCTCCAGGATGGTTCCCGCATCGATATCCAAATCCTCGTAGCTATCGGCGAGCTGGGGATTGGAACCAATCTTCATTACCGGTCCCAGAGCGCAGCCGATACCGGTTCCCCGGCCAGTGGTGAACAGTGTCACCTGCGCGCCGCTGAGGAAAAGGGCAGGAGTACAAAGGTGGTCGTATCCCGGCGTATAGAGAACGTACAGGCCTTTTCGGTCACCCAACCACTCGCCGTACTCGATCAGGTCTTCAACGATGGATGTCCCGCCTTTGGCCTTCACACCGCTTGACTTCAAGAAGATATTGTATAGTCCGCCTTTGATGTTGCCGGGGGAAGGATTGTCGCGAAAATCCTCGCCGGAATTCTTCACATAGGCCTCATAGCGTTTCAGAGCCTGCATCAACTTTTTCCCCACTGCGCGAGTGCGGGCGCGGCGCGCCAGGTCCACCATCGCTGCGCCCTGGAGTTCGGGGATTTCCGGAAGGAAGACGGCTGCCCCAGCCTTCACGAACATGTCGGAAGCGACTCCCACGGCAGGATTAGCAGTCACCCCCGACCAGCGATCCGA
>Ga0208687_1000477_pt1 | contig 27402 bp, 47 predicted proteins | sample June2015DPH_6_10_FD_184695 | JGI IMG/M metagenome (GOLD analysis project Ga0208687, IMG submission 184695) | Peatland microbial communities from SPRUCE experiment site at the Marcell Experimental Forest, Minnesota, USA - June2015DPH_6_100... | ecosystem: Environmental > Terrestrial > Soil >...
CCACCTTCTACGGCCAGAACCTCTTCATGGCCAACTACTCCCCCTGGGGTGCCGGGCAGGTGGACATAGGCTCCCTGACCGCCTATACCCTGTTCAGCAACTTCCTCAGCCCCTACGTGGGCAGGGAGACCACCTGGGCGCAGTTCCTCGACCCACCCTACAACCCCTCCTTCTACATCGGCCGCACCTACGTCCTTATCCCCCCTCCCCCGGAGCCTCCCCTGTCGTACGGGGCCATGGTCCTGCTGGGAGCGGCATACAGCCCCCTCAAGGGATGGTGGTGCAGGTTCAGGGGCAACTTCAGGCTCTCCATCCCGGTCTTCCAGGGCTTCCGTGGGGTCACCGACATGACCCCGGACTACGGCATCAAGATAAAGTAGGTATTATCACCCTGGAGGCAACCGCCGTGGCATACCAGAACAAGAGGCTCCCGAGGCGTGGCCTCTATGTGGCCAAGGACCCAAAGGTGTTCCGTAAGACGTTCGGGGGGATAGCCCTGGGGCTTCTTCGCTACAGAGAGGTCGAGCCGGGGGACTTCCTGGAGATAAGCATCAAGCGTGTGCGGGAAACCCGGGCTGGCTGACGCTACCCCTGCATGGACACCCCCAAGATAACGTACAAGCAGTATGGAGGCAAGGCGTCCATCGCCAAGTGGATTGCCTCCCACTTCCCGCCGCACAGGACCTACATGGAGCCTTTCTGCGGCTCCTGCTCCGTCCTTTTCGCCAAGCCCAGGTCGTTCATCGAGATTGCCAACGACATCGACGGGCGCATCGTCAGCATGTACAGGCACATACGTGAGGACCCGGAGCAGCTTGCGGCCCTCCTGTGGGCCACCCCCTACTCCAAGGCCAACTGGCGTGACACCGTGCCGGAGGAGGGCAGCCTGGAGGAGGCCCGCCTGCTCATGGCAGAGTCGGTGCAGTTCTACTGCGGCAACGGCAACAACTCCACCTGGGCGCTGGAGAAGTCCGGGGCACCGCACAAGCCCAAGCCCGAGGTCTGGGCGGACTGGTTCCTGCGCATCCTGCCGGCCGCTGCCCGGCTCAGGAGCGTGCAGGTGCTAAACGAGGACGGGGTGGACGCCATGAGGCGGGTCCATATGCAGGAGGACGCCCTCATCTACATCGACCCCCCCTACTGGGGGCACGAGCACGAGTACAGGCACAGGGTGGACTACGAGCGCCTCCTGGCAGCGGCAAGGGAGGCGAGGGCCAAGGTGGTCGTGTCGGAGTACCCCGAGGCGGCGGTATTCTACCAGGGGTGGAGGCAGGAGCGCAAGGACACCGCAGGCAGGGCCAGGACGGGGGCGTACAACTCCCCGGCCAAGCCCAAGGCCGAGATGCTGTTCATGAACTTCTGAGGGAGGGCTAATGAGCAAGGCGATGCAGATGGTACAGAGGATACATGAGTCGGGGGCAGGCTCGGGGGTCACCCATGACGCCATCGACCGGGCGGTACGCTCCGGCAGCGAGCGGGATGCCGTCAAGGCCCTTATCATGGCACGGGACGACCGCCTGTCCGGCTGGGTCGTGGACCGGGCCAACGAGGGCCTGGGATTCAGGGGCAAGGACTGGTAGGTATGCGACCCAGGGAAAAGGACTTCCTCATCTGCACGGTGAGGAACGCCACGGGGGAGCAGTGGGCCGCCCAGGAGGAGTATGTCTCCTCCCTGGAGGCCGGGGGCATAGGGGTATACTGGCCCCCCAGGGACACGGACCAGGACGACCCCATCGGGCTTAGGATATGCTCCGACAACCGGACGGCCATGGAGAGGGCGGACGTCGTCAGGGTGGTATGGGACCCGGAGAGCCAGGGGAGCCTGTTCGACCTGGGGATGGCGTTTGCCATGCGCAAGCCCATCTACCTCGTGAACCGCAAGGACATCAAGCCAACCGATAAGAAGTCCTTCACCAACTTCCTGCTTGCCATAGACATAGGGGAGCCTTCCCCGAGCAGCACCCGCCTCAGGGAGGTGACCAGGTTCTACGAAGAGTACAAGGACAGCCCAGGGCTGCCCGGCTCCTGGGCCGTGGCCTTCCTCAACCAGGAGAAGGAGAGGAAGTCATAGCACTTCCCCCCCCTTAATTGAGGAGAACCACCATGCCTACCCCTATACAGCCCGGCAATACCAGCGCATTCAGGTCCGAGTTCCTGTTCAGGCCCGCCGCCCCGGCCCAGACCACCGTGAGGCTCGTGGACGGCAGCGGGTACGTCGGGGGGGAGTGGTTCGTGGAGCCTGGCAACGAGGCCAAGATGGCCCGTATCAGGAGGGACTTCGAGGAGGCCAGGGCAGAGGAGCCTGACGCCGGGTGGAGGCTCCAGACGAGGGGCACCGAGGCGGGGTGGCACGACATGGAGGCGCAGCCTAAGACGGCCTCCGGGCTGCGCAGGCGGCCGGACTACGGGAAGGCAACAAGGTACAACGTCTGGGACAAGCCCACGGGGCCTGTCGGCAGGCATACCCAAAAGCTGTACCGGTGCTTGAACTGCGGGGAGAAGCAGACGATAGGGACCAACCACTACGGCCCGGTCTACGGCTACTGCCACGGGTGTAGCTGGAAGCCGTCGTTCGGCAAGGCAGAGTATGCGATACCCATGTTCGGGCGTACCTACAGGCCGTTCGAGTACGCCGGGGACCCCGAGGAGCCAGGACGTGAGGAGAGAATCCAGGAGACGTGGAACGCCCCCCCGCACGCTGCCTCCCAGGCAGCGGCCCCCGGACGCCCGAAGGAGGCGGCGCAGGCCCCCCGCTCCTACAAGGTAGGGCAGGACGAGGGCGGGTTCTGGTACATCTTCGGCCTGCCGGGGGAGGAGATTGCCGAGGGGCAGGCCGACGAGGCGGTGCAGACCCCCGACACATGGCTCAACGTCCACGGGAAGGCCAGGAACCTGGACCTGGCGGAGCAGCTCTACCGGGAGCTTTACGCCGAGTTCCAGGCCAACGACAACCTCAGGGAGGGGGACACCTTCGATACCCCTATCGGCGTGTTCATATGCCAGGGGGTTGACGTCCTCCCCCACGACGCCTCTGCCAAGAAGGCCGTGGCCGAGGTTGACGACAGCTACAGGTGCGCCTGCGGCTGCGACCAGGGGGAGCACAGGAAGAGGGTTGACGACAACGGCTACCCTCACTACGGGGAGTGCTCCAACCATCCCGAATGCAAAGAGTATACCAGGAAGGGAGCATAAATGGGCCCCATAGACCCGAAGACGCTGCTCAGGATAAAGGACCTTGCCAGGCAGTACACCGAGGAGACCCTGGAGGACCCCAACCCCCTGGACTACATGGCTTTCGAGAACGCCATCCTCCAGGGCTACAACCTCGCCATGGAGGATGCCAGGGGAATCCTCCGCTCACCTGCCAGATAGGATAGGCAGCCCAGCGTATTATAGCATCATGGACGACGTCTGTGACACAGGGCTAGAGTCAATCCCCGAGGAGGTGGACGGGGGCCTCCAGCGCCCGTCTCCCTACCTTGCCAGGGTGCTGGAGAAGGTAGGCACCAGGCCAGGGTGCTGGGAGTACCTCCGGGTAGGCATCTTCCGGAGGAACCCCGATACCGGCACCCCTGAGCAGATAGGGGAGTACACCAGGAACTACCCGTCCTTCTACCGTACCTTCCACCCCTTCCAGCTACGTGGCGGGTGGTATGCCCTGTACTCCAAGGACTATACCTCCACCCGGCTCATGGCCCTGCCGGGCTGCAAGGACATCGGCGGGGAGGAGGCGGCCGCCTGCGGGTTCTGCCCCGTGGACTACTACGTCCCCGTCCTGCACTGGCTGGAGGCCGTCCATGCCGAGGGGTGCCCCAGGCACCCGGACAGTGTAGACCCTACCAACCCCTGTACCTGCAAGGAATCCCGGTATATATGGCATTTTCCCGAGCGGGTCCACGGGTTCGTGGCAGGCTGCGTATGGGGGGATGACACCTCCTGGAAGGTGCAGTACCTCGACCTGTCCAGGGCGGACGAGGGGATGCTGAGGAGGGAGGAGAGGTTCGGGTACATCGAGCTTGCCTACAACCTCCACCTGGACAAGGCCATCGACCTGGACATAGAGGACGACAGGTTCCCCCCCTGCCTGTCCATAGCCTGCCAGAGGCACTTCGACTTCGCCACCGGGGAGCCTAGGGGCGAAGAATAGCCCCAAGAAACCGGACTACCGGAGGTATTATATGAGTGGGGAGACTCCCCCCGACTACAGCGTGACCTTCGCAGAGTCCTTGGCCAGACCAATGGACCGCAAGAAAGCGGGTCATAAGGACGGGGGGCCGGGAAGGGCACCATGTCCGACCCCCTGCTCCTCAAAATGAGGATAGCAAAGCCGAGAATCGACAGGCCGCACGCAATGGCCGAGACTAAGGTAACTATGCCGCATATCACGAGGCCGCACACTTCGACAACGACCCAAATCAGGTCGGGCGGCGGAGCCTGCTCGGGGTAACAGCCCCAAAGCCTAGGCTCGGCGGCCGCCAGCAGGTCTGGCGGCTTTCGTGTTTCATGGGGGCCTTGTGGGGAGCGTCAGGATAGACACGGTTGACCCGGACGACCCGGCCGACGTATTCTTAGAGAGGTACCTCCCCGAGAAGGAGGACGTCCCGGACCCGAGGCCTTCGCCGTCGCCCCGGAGGATAACTCTCCGCAGGGCGGACAGGGAATGGAAGGAGCGGCAGTGGCCCACTTCGAGCAGCACTGCAAGGACTGCGGGGCCATCCTCGGGGCCAGGCACGAGGACGTGAACCGCTGGCTCGACGGGCTGTTCTGGAGGCTGGGGCCACGGCACCGCAGGGCAAGGCACCACGAGGGCGGGGTGAGGAAGGCCGCCGAGGCGTTCGGCCCCGAGGGCGCAAGGGCAGCCGTGGTCCATATTGTCAGGGACATAGGGTTCGTCCCCAGGGAGAGGGACTACGACAGGATTCTCGTCGGGGATGAGCTGGTGATAGCTGTACCGGCCTTTGTCGAACCCAAACTGGGGTATGACCAGTGGTTCGATGAGTTCAAGAAAAAGGCCGAAGAGGAGATAGGAAGGGTCCTTGGGTAATAGTGACCATGAGCCGACGCTTGGTGACGACAGGCACTCCGGTCACTTGTGAAAGATGCTCCCGTAGCTATGAGTATGACCGTAGAAAGGGGCATCATACCAAGATTTGCAACTCTTGCAACGCTAACCGTAAACGGGTGGTCCGCAAGAGAAAATGCATAGAGTATAAGGGTGGCAGGTGCGAAAAGTGCGGATATTCTCGGAGTTCTAGGGCTTTGGGATTCCACCATCGGGACCGGGACCGCAAAGAGTTTACAGTATCGAGAGCGCTGTCGCTTTCATGGACTAGGGTCAAGCAAGAACTAGACAAGTGCGATATGCTCTGTGCCAACTGTCATATGGAGGAAGAAGAGATTTTGGCGGGTAGCTCAACTGGTAGAGCGCAGCCCTGATAAGACTGAGGTCGTGGGTCCGACTCCCATCCCGCCAACCAAGACTATAGTGGCTCCCTCGTCCAGCGGCCAGGACGCTCGCCCGATTAGCGAGAGACCGGGGTTCGAGTCCCTGGGGGGCTACCAGGCTTACGGGGCGTAGAGGCATGAGGCGGGACACCTCCGGGCAGTTCCAGCCGGGCACCTGGGAGCATTGCGGTACGGTGGAATAAACCAAGCTATGCGTACCGCCCCGTAGGACCGGCAGGGGGCCGTATGGCCGTCCTTTTGGTAATGCTTACGTTCCTGTTCTTCGTCTTGCTCGACGTCGTCGTGTCGAGGGCCCGCAGGAGGGCATAAGGCTTTGGGCTACCGTGGCGCAACTGGCAGCGCACCGGTTTCGTAAACCGGGGGTTGAGGGTTCGACTCCCTTCGGTAGCTCCATCTTGGCTGGGGGTTCTGTCAGAAATGGGCAGTCTGAGAGGCTGCCGGACCCAGCCGCAAGTTCGCTGCCGTAGCTCAGTTGGCAGAGCACCGCCTTGGTAAGGCGGGGGTCGGGAGTCCGACTCTCCCCGGCAGCTCCAGTACTAGCCGCCGTAGCTCAACGGCCCAGAGTGCCTGCATGGTAGGCAGGCGACGGGGGTCCGACTCCCCCCGGCGGCCCCAAGCTAGCCTGTGGAGGCACCATGGAAGAAGGGCAGCAGGCCCCCCCGAAACCCAAGACCACGGCGGTCCAGATAGAGCCTGTGGACCCCGAGCAGGTCCAGAAGTGCCTGGAGGGGCACGTATACGCCTCCGCCAGGTTCGTGGGCGACAGGATAGTGGAGCTTTGGGTGGCCGACTTCCTCCAGGACATCAGGGAGGTCAACAGGCTGCTCTCCACCAGGCCGGGCGAGCTTGTGAGCTGGAAGAAGCCCGACTAAAGTCTATGTGGCGTCAGGTAAGGCTACAGCACGGGAGCACGGTGATGACCTGCTGGGTCGAGGCAAGGCCCGGGCTGCGGGCAGGCAAAGCCATCGACCTCAAGGGCGTGCCCGGCATGTGGCGGGTCCTATGGATGTCCGACACCGCCCTGGCGTCCCCCCCGAGGACGGACTGGCATGTCGGGGGGCTGTAGGGTAAACGATAGCAGGCCCTATCGCCTATAAGGTACAAGATACGCTACCGTGGCACAGCGGCGACTGCACCGGTTTTGTAAACCGGCAGGGTAACCTCACGGCGGTTCGAGTCCGCCCGGTAGCTCCAAGATTCCGGGGTCGTCTAATGGTAGGACGCTGGGCCTTGAACCCAGAGACATTGGTCCGAATCCAGTTCCCGGAACCAACTTTTAGGTTGTAAGCCAGTTCCGAGGTATTATACAGGTGGGCCGCCGAGGCCATGGGGACGCTTCCTTCTACTTTGACTTATAATCAAAACCCAGCTTCCCTGCTTTCCTCGGGGTTCCTTTAGGAGACAGGGTGCCTAAAAAAGAAAGGGGCATGTGGCTGGCACAGGTTGGAAACCTTAGCCGTGAGGGGACCAAGGGCACGTTTGAGCTGTATATGGTCATCGAGGCAGAGAACCGCCAGGATGCTGAGCAGAGTTTTAGGGATAGCACCTACGGTCACCTCCTCGACGAAGTACAATGGACTCCTCCCTGCGATGAAGCACATGCTATTGTAATCGAGGTACCGGACAAAGGTTGAAGTTGGGTCAGGGTTCCGCATGCGGTGGCCACCATACCGCCCCTCCCTCTGCCTGCTAGTCCCCGGACTTCGGGCATGGACATGAGTGGCATGCGGCAGCGTCGAAGGCCAGCGATGACGCTCGCTGGGACGCCGCATGGGGCATCCTGGCCCAAGGTTTTTTCCGAAAGGCCAGTATTATCGGACGAGGCTGGCCATGGGGGCGCTTCCTTCTACACTTCAACGGTGAAACCAGCTCCCCCGGTTTCCAGCCCCTTCGCTCTCTTCCAGGGTTTCAGGTAGCATACAGGACATAGGCCCGCATATCGCCCGGGCCAGCGGCATCCTGCCGCCATAGCTGCACAAGGAGGAGGTCCAGATGGATACCAAGAGGCTCAATGCCATCCTAATCCGCCGCAGGGGGCTGGTTCTCGTGCCCTCCAGCGGCAGCGACGGCCGCACGCCCAAGGCCGTGGTGGCCTCCTTCAACCTCAACCTCCAGGACCTCGGCTATACCCTCGCCCCGAGGGTCATCGGCAGGCTCTCTAAGCTGCCCGAGGACGAGTGCGTCCGCTTCCTGGACGGTACCATGGACACCCTCAAGGAGCTTAAGGGCGTCCGCAGCTACCGGCCGATGTACCCGAACTTCCCGCAGCAGGTCATCGACGCCAGCGACGCCGAGCTTTACATCAATGCCATCCTCCACTACTTCAGCACCTTCGTGGCCGACGCCACGGGGGACAAGGGCTGCGTGTGGCTGCCGAAGTACCGCAAGGACAGGCGGGAGCCTCTGGACGAGAAGGTGCAGCTAAGGGTCATCTCCCTCGGGGACGGCACGGAGCCGATGGAGCTGGGAAGGCAGCTAGCCACCTCCAACGCCTCCCTCTCCGACACGGACAAGGAGGACCTGCGCTTCCTGTTCGCCGAGTTCTTCGACGCCCTCCCGGAGGGCATCCCAACAAGGAGAACCTCGCCTTCCTGGGCGGGCTGCTGTTCTCCAAGGGGGCGGCGGACTTCGGCCCCTACTTCAGGACCGCAACCGACGTGCTCCGGCTCGCCGTGGCGCTGAGCGGCGGGGACGTGTCCCTGGCCGAGCCTTGCCTGTTCCGCAAGTTCAGGAGGGAGGAGAGGCGCAGGCTGCTCGCCCTGCTCGACCAGTGCGGGAACCTCGGCGAGGACCTGCTCCGCTGGGAGGGGAGGTGGCTCCGCCTGGGGGAGAAGCTGCACCCCGGCGACTACTTCCAGAGGTACTACCAGGCGTTCAAGGCCATCAACGACCTCCGCAACGGCACCTCCCCGCAGACCTTCCGGTCCAAGGTGGAGGAGGCGGTGCGCTCCGGGCATGTCAAGGACGCAGTCCGCCTGCTCAAGGACCGCCCCGGCGAGTTCGGGCGCAGGCTCGACCATATCCTGAGGAAGGCCCGCACCAAGGCCGCCAGGGCCGAGGCGGTGCATGCCTTCCTGGCCCATGCCGGGACCGCCAGCACCCCGGTGCTGCTCCAGATGATGGCGCACTTCGACCACCGCTCCGAGGGGGGGGAGAGGACCGTCTTCCCGAAGGGCAGCATCGCCAAGGTCCAGACCATCCCGCCCCTGCCGGAGATGGACAAGGCCCTCAGCAGGACGGCCGCCCTGGGCATCCGCAGGACGCTGCGCAAGAGGTTCTCCGCCCTGCCCGCCCTGGGCAAGGTGTACCTGGACCCCGGCCTCAAGGACTTCCTGCTGCCGTTCAGCCAGAGGTCCGCATCCAAGTCCCTCCGCACCCTCGTGAGGGGCAGCCGTGCCCCGTTCGGGTTCGGGGACAAGAACACCGTCCGCCTGTTTATCTGGTGGAAGGACACGAAGGGGCCTGTCGCCGACGAGGAGGCAGGGAACAGCCCGGACCTCCTGTCCTACAGGTGGAACTACGATACTAGGGTGGACCTCGACCTGTCCGCCGTCTTCTACGACAGCGAGTGGAGGGAGAAGGGGGAGGTCACCTACTACCAGCTCCGCTGCGGGCGGGGCAACGGGTTCTCCTGGCACTCCGGCGACATCACGAGCGCACCCAAGGGGGCCAGCGAGTTCATCGACATCGACATCGGCAAGGCGCTGGCGCACGGGGTACGCTACGTGCTCATGAGCGTCAACGGGTACACGCAGCAGAACTTCTGCGACCTGCCGGAGTGCTATGCAGGCTGGATGCTCCGGGGGTCGCCGCAGTCCGGCGAGGTGTACGACCCGAGGACCGTCGAGGACAAGGCCGACCTGACGATGAAGGCACGGGCAGGAATCCCGCTCATCGCCGACCTGGCCGAGCGCAAGGTCATCTGGTGCGACTGCGTCATGCCCGTGCGGCGGGGGTACAACGTCAACGTGTACAACAACCGCAGCACCATCCAGACCCTTGCCACGGCCCTGACCAACGTCGCCAAGGCCACCGTCCACGACCTGCTCCTGCTGCACGCCAAGGCACGTGGCACCCTGGTCGCCACGCCCGAGGAGGCGGACACGGTATTCTCCGTCAGGACGGGGACCCAGTACGAGCTTGAGAGGCTGGCCTCCGAGTTCATGGCCGATGCCCCGAAGGCTAAGAAGGCCCCCCTTAAGGAGGCAGCGTGAGCGAGGACAACACCGAGTGGGTCAAGACCTGGGTAAAGCACTACAACCAGGACAACCGTGAGGGCCTCTCAGAGAAGGAGGTCCGGCGTGCCGCAGTCATAGGCAACGCCGCCTTCCATGGCAATGTAGGGGTCGGCGACGCTGCCAGGGCAGGCATAGAGGCGGTTAAGGACCTCAGAGGGGAGTAGCGGTGGTCCTTAGGCAGGAGCTACGCAGGCTCGCCGAGAGGTGGCGCAGGGAGTGCGAGGAGGCCAGGGCGGAGACGGAGCGCACCAACGCCCGCCTCCTGGCAGGCGAGACCCTTACCGTCACTTCCTCCACAGGGCCTCCCCCCCTGGGCAAGGAGCAGGCTGCCAGCGAGCTGGCAGAGGTCCTCGACAGGTACCCCTTCGGGGGCATGGAGGGGCACGGCGAGGCCTGCTACTACTGCGGGGAGGAGTGTAACTCCCTGGCAGGCAACCCAGGGCGGTGGCCCATACCGCTTACCCACCCCGACGAGCCTGGGGTGGTCAAGTGGCACCATATCCGCTGCGTATCGGAGAGGCTCTCGGACGACAAGATTAGCCGGTGAATGCTGGCCCTTCCTTCTATAAACCTAAGGGCTGGCCCCCCTCGGGGGGCGGCCTTTACCAACTAGGTCCAGCGGTTTCCGGCGAAGAGGGGGGCGGCAGCGTCCGGGGATGGAGAGCGGGCAGCCTTCGGGCAAAACCGCTTAAGCCTCCGGCCAACGCCCCCCTCGACCTTTCCCCATGAAGAGCAAGGCCAGGAAGGCACTCATCGTCGTCGCAGCCGTCCTCCTTCCCGGAGGGCTTGTGGCCCTTGCCGCATGGGGCATCGCAAGGCACCTCAAAAAGTAATCCTCCTCCCCCCCATACCCCCGGTGTATACTGAGCCTGGAGGCGTTGCCATGGAGCCAGGGGAGTTCGGGCTTGATTCCTTCAAGGGCGAGGCCCTTAAGGCACAGTGCTCGTACTACAACGAGCTTGGCCGCTGCGGGTCGCAGGTCAGCAAGCTATGCCCGGAGTGCGGCAGCCCGTTCTGCGGCATCCACAGGTTCGACCATGGTACGCACTGCCAGGGGGCATACGGCATCCTGCTAGAGGTGTGGGAGTACCTGTGCGCTGGCATGGAGGCGGACTTCGGGGGCAGCGAGCGCCAGAGGGCCGCTGCCAGGGTTAGGGAGTTCATCAAGACAGACCATGCCCGCAGGTTCCGGTAAGCTGCTATTCTGTGCGACGAAACCCCCTATATTGACTTTCAAAACCCTTTTTGTGGTGGAGGGTTTTGATGTCCAAGCATGAGTGGTATATGGCCCACAGGCAAGAGACTATTGCCAGGTCGATTGCCTATAGGAAAGCCCATCCCGACAGTCGGAGACGGTCCAAACGAAAGGAGAGGGGAATGGTCAACCCTCCCGGAGAGCAGAAGATGGACGCCTGCCCAGTCTGTGGCAGGGTCAAGCGCCTTAACCCTGACCATGACCATACGACAGGCAGGGTACGTGGGTGGCTTTGTGGCAGGTGCAACCTGGCCCTCGGTTGGCTGGAGATAATTAAGAGGGAGGGATTGACCGAGAGATTCCATGCCTACCTTTCTAACCCTAACCCCCAAGCTGAGGTCCTGGATGGCAGAGTTAAGCCTATGCCGAAACGGGCAGAGCTACTAGAGCTAAGGCAGGAAGGATATACCTATGAACGGCTGGCAGGGCATTTTGATGTCTCTCCTTCCACTGTTATTCGCTGGGTAAAGAGACTGGGAATCCCCTTGGAGCGATTTAAGAAATATACACCGTCTGAATGGGTCACACAGATGCCTTAGGTCTGAAGAAGTCTTGTGGAGGTATAATACAGGCATGGGAAAACGCAAGTGGTTCAAGTGGACGGTAGAGGTCAAGGTTCATCGCTCGTGGGTAGAGGACGGGTTCGACCTTGACGACGAGCGGGCCCACCATATGGTGGGCGGGGAACTCCCGCACGCCTACGGGGATGAGTTCAAGGCCAAGGTCATCAGCAGGCCCCCCCGCACCGAAATCCGCAAGGCACAGGGGTACAGGCGATGAAGACGCCTATCGACGACACCACCTGCAAGGACTACCCCATCCGTCCCGAGCACATCAATACCTCGGGGCACTTCTGGTCGGCCTTCGAGCACAGCGAGACGGAGATATCCGCCAACTACGTCGTCCAGCTATGCCAGAGGAACGGAGGGTGGAAGCCCTTCTCCTTCACGGACATCAACAACCTCTACAAGAGCAACAAGAACGCCGAGGTCCTGGACTACAGCTTCAACAACCTGCGCTGCTTCAAGTACCTCCGGGAGGGCATGCCCGTGGCGGAGGCGGAGGGCTGCCAGTACATACAGGCGGGCGCTGACGGCCTGATGCGGGTTACGCATGAGTTCATCACCGCCTGCTTCCGCTCGTCCCCGAGCGGGGGCCTCCTAGGGAGAGGAAGAGATGAGACTGAAAAAGGCAAAGCGCCCCGAGGTTGACCAGTTCATAGCCCGCCTCACCCTCCTCAAGGAGGAGGCCTTCCGTATCGGCATGTACAGGACCGGGCAAAAGCTAGAGGAGCCTATCAAGGAGGCCGGCTGGGAGCTGGCCGACCTCCTGGAGCACGGCGACATCGAGTAGGGGAGCCACGGTAGTGCTGACGGTGCAGATAAAGGGCGGCCTCGGCAACCAGATGTTCCAGTACTCCGCTGGCCTGGCCCTGGCCCGCCGCCTCGGGACGGACCTGCGGCTGGGCATAGACTGGTACAGGGAGCACCCGTGGCGGCTGCCTGGCGGAAGGACGCTCCCCAGCCTCCAGTATGCCCTCGACCAGTGGGAGGGCGTCACCCAGCCGAGGGCCGAGGGAGCCGTCCCTACCGTATCCGAAGGCCGTCCCGGCTACGACCGGGGCCTGGACGAAAGGGTCCGGGACGGGGACTGCCTGGACGGCTACTGGCAGTCCGAGAGGTACTTCAGGGGGATAAGGCAGGAGCTAACAGGCGTCTTCCGCCCCAGGCAGCCCATCGCCAGAAGGACCGCCAGCCTGCTCCAGGATATCTCCGAGAAGGGTCCCCGGAGCGCATTCCTCTGCGTACGCCGTGGATTCGCCGGGACGGACCTCGAACTCCCAACGGAATACTACCTTGAGGCCTGCGGGAAAGTGGCGGAGCACACCCCGGACCCGCACTTCTTCGTATTCTCCGACGACCCCGAGTGGTGCAAGAGGGACTTCCGAATCCCCTACGGGTTCTCCGTGGTAGAGGGGGAGGATACCACCCCGCTGAGCGTCTGGCAGGGGTGGTACTTCCCGTTTGCGGCGGAGGACGTGTGGGCGATGAGCAGGTGCCGACACGGCGTCCTGGCGGCCAGCTCCTTCCCCTGGTGGGGGGCATGGCTCAGCCCGCTCCCCTACGGCGAGCGTGTCGTGGCCGTCCCCGGCCGGCGGCTCTTCGGCACCGAGGTGCCGAAGGGATGGGCCAGGGTAGGGGAGACGAGGGCGGACCTGTGCCAGCTTGCCACCAAGTGGCGGAGCGACAAGGACCCCTCGGTCCTCCACGGGTATACCCCCTACTACCATGCGCTCCTCGGGAAGAAGGACGTCAGGAAGATGCTGGAGGTCGGCATCGGATGCCCCGACAACATGGAGCACGTGGAGGGCTACCATACTGTCGGCTCCAACCTCTTCATGTGGCAGGAGTACTTCCCGGACGCAGAAATCTACGGCCTGGACATAAGGCCGGACATCCTGGTGAACGAGGGGAGGATAAGGTCCTTCCAGTGCGACCAGGGGGACGAGGGGTCCCTGCGCAGGGCAGCGGCATCGGCGGGCAGCGGCTTCGACCTGGTGATAGACGACGGCTCGCACATGGCGGAGCACCAAGTCCTGACCGCCAGCGTCCTGATTCCCCTCCTGCTGGAGCCTGACGGAATCTATGTAATCGAGGACGTGCTGGAGCCGGAAAAGGTAGTCTCCCACCTTCCCTACAAGTGCGAGGTCAAGGAGTTCAACACCTTAGCCTCTCCTTACGACAGGCTGATAGTGATACACGGGCCCCAGAGCAGGGCCTCCTCCACCATCCCCAAGACTCCCCCCGAAACCTAGTATTCTCTCCCATGGGCAGGAAGGACGAGTACGGCTGCGGCCACCCTTGCCTCGCCCACAGGAGGGGCTAGGATGATAGAGATAAAGGCTTTCGAGGAGGACAGGGAGGTGCCGGTCCCCTACTATACCGCCAGGGTGCTGGCGGAGGTGCTCTCCGAGCGCAGCTACCAGAACAAGACCTGGGGCACGGCGTTCGACGACAAGAACACCCTGAACGACTGGGTGGCCTATGCGGTCATCTACCTGGGGCAGGCGGCCAGGATGAAGGCCCCCCCGGACGAGCAGAGGAAGGGCATCCTCAAGGCGGCCACGCTGCTGGTGGGGGGGATAGAGGCCTTCGACCGCAACAACAACAGCTTCGCCCCCAGGCACTACGACCCGGAGAACCCCGGCATGACCGTGGCGGCCGACCCGTCCAGGGGGCGGACAAGGGCATGGCAGCGACCCGAAGGCCCTGCCAGGGGAGGCAGCAGCGCCCCTGAGGCCGGGGGAGTCCAGGGTCCTCTACACCAAGCCCTGCCCCCCGCACATGTACTCCCACCCCAACTCCTACTTCATCCTCAAGCGTGCCGCCAGGAGGCTGGTGGAGAACGACTTCGGCCTGATGTGGGAGAACGACTGGTACTTCGACTCCTGCATCGAGGCCATACGGAAGCTCCGGGACACCGCCAGGCTGTTCCCGGCCAAGCCCTGGAAGAGGTGGGAGCAGGAGCGGATGGGGGACGTCCTGGAGATATGCTGCCCTAGCTGCCAGACGGTATTCCAGTGGGAGGGGCACTTCTATGCCCCCCAGTGCCCTGGGTGCAAGCACTGGCTGAACGAGAGGCCACGCAAAGAAGACGGGCCTTGCATCGGGGTCGAACTGCTAGGAAAGAACGGGGGGGCCTAAGGTGGGCGTGCTAGCAGGCGGGGAGTTCCGGGAGAGGGACTACAAGGAATGCGACCCGGTAGGCAAAAAGTGGTTAGAGGAGCTTCTTGCCCAGCGTGGCATGGAAGCGCACACACTGGCTGGCGAGGCGTTCAAGGATGGTGACGTAGAGTTCTACCCGGCCAGTGGGAAGAGGGAGACGGCCGACGCTGAGGTCAGGAAGGACGGGTATATCTGGGCGAAGCGGGCCGACGGCCATCCCGTCTTCCACTTCTATACATTCTCCATCTGGGACCGCAGGAAGGACTCGAAGGCCGTCATCCAGGTGAGCTTCTCCCATGACGGGCTGAATGCCTATGCTGCCCTGACGGGAGACATCGAGAGGGGGGAGTTCTGGCTGGGCGACACGACCCGTGGGGAGGACTCGAAGTATAACCTTCCTCCCAGCCTCGTGCTCGTCCTCCACAGGGAATCCCTGTACCATCCCTGGGGCCTGTGCAGCGGGGCCTGCTGGAAGGATAGGGCCTGCGAGGGCGAGGTCCCCAACCCCAGCCTGTATTCTCTCCTTGGCATCCTGAACTTCCCCCTGGAGGCGCTGTGAGGCCCGGCACCAAGAGCCTGCTGTTCGGCGAGCACCAGTTCCTCCTCCATCCCCTGTACGTTGCCTGGGCATGGCGGCACCTGTTCGGCTTCCCGTGGGACCCCCGCCTGTGGCTCTGCTTCCTGGTCCACGACTGGGGCTACTGGGGAAGGGAGGACATGGACGGCGAGAGCGGCAGGGAGCACCCCGAGTGCGGGGCCAGGCTGGCCCACTGCCTGCTCGACGTGGTGGAGTCCTCCGAGTTCGACTGGCATGTCTCCTGGCAGCACGTGTGGTACGACTTCTGCCTCTACCACTCCCGCTACCTCGCCGAGAGGGCCGGGCACCCGGTCTCCCGCCTGGCCCTTGCCGACAAGATGTCGTTCGTCCTGATGCCCTGGTGGATATACCTTCCCCTGGCATGGCTGTCAGGCTCCCTCAGGGAGTATATGGCCAACGGCAGGAGGATGGGGGAGCCTACGGTCGGGTGCAGGGAGTGGCACAGGGCGCTGCGGGACAAGACGCTGGAGTGGATAGCCCGTACCTTCGGCAGCCCTGCGGGGGTATACAAGCATGGGCACTACTACTGGAGCTGGAAGAAGGGCAGCGATGGCATGGCCTCTGACTAAGGCCGCCAGGGAGAGGCTCTGGGTGGAGTTCCTGGAGCGCCTGGAGAGGCTCAGGCACCAGGGCAAGAGGCCCCCTATCAAACGAAGGTGGCACTCCAGGTGGCATTGACATGGGAGAAGACCAAGCGCTTCAAGGAGACCATCCGCTACCTGTATGTCTGCGACCTCCTCCGCCTGGCGCTCTGCACATGGTTTGACGAAGAGTCCGCCGTAATCAGGCTCCATGTCTACTCGGGCAGGGAGGGATGCACGGAAACGGGCATAGTCCTCCGCCCCCGTATCTATCTGTTCAAGCATGGGAGGCTCCTGAGGTGAGGGTACTTAAGGTATGGTAGACTTCAGCTTCCTGAACGAGGAACAGCTTAGGGCGGTCGCCCATCCGATAGGGAGGCCTGCCTGCCTCATTGCCGGGGCAGGGTCGGGCAAGACCGCCACCATCACGGCAAGGGTGGCCTGGCTGATGGAGAACAGCGTCCCCCCCTTCCGCATCTGCTGCATCACCTTCACCAACAAGGCGGCCGGCGAGATAGCCCGCAGGGTAGGGCTGGCGGAGGGCGCTCCCGCAGAGTCCAGGCCCCATATATCGACCATCCACTCCCTGGCCCTCAGCGCTATCCGCAGGGACCCGGAGGGCTTCGGGTTCGAGGGGAAGGTCACCCCCATGGACGACTACGACCAGGCGCAGATGTGCAAGAAGCTCATCGAGCGCATGCCCCAGGAGATGGGCGTGGAGATGAACGCCTACCGCTTCCTGGAGAAGCTCGCCTACCACCGTGCCCGTGGGGTGGGGTTCTCGGACGGCTATACCGAGGAGGTCCACGAGGAGGCCCTGGAGCACCACAAGGGGTACCATGCCCTGGAGGACTGGGAGGCAAGGCTCTGGAGGCTGTTCGAGGAGGAGAAGCGCAAGTGCGGCACGGTGGACTTCGACGACATGATTCACCTGGTGGTCCGCCGTGGGGAGGGCGAGGACAACTGGAGGGCCGCCCTCCAGCGGCGGTTCCACCACGTCCTCCAGGACGAGAGCCAGGACACCAGCCCCGTGCAGTGGAGGCTCGTCAACCTCCTGCTCGGGGACGACAACCCCAACCTCTACTGCGTCGGCGACCTGGCGCAGTGCCAGCCCCCCGGAACAATGCTAACGCTGTTAAAAGACCCCTGCCAAACCAAGGGACCGGGCGGTGGGCGAGGTATGAAGGCGGCAACATATCAAACCTTACCGATTGAATTATTGGAAGACTGCATACGAGCGCCTATGTCTCGTGTCGGAGGGGTCATCTCCTGGACTAAGGCGGACCAACGGACATATTCCATCCCTCGTAGGGTTAAAATAGCAAGCCGGTGGTATAACGGACGCCTTCTTGCAATTCAAACAGCAAACGGTTGCAGGACACGGGTTACCCCCAGCCATTGGCTTTGGGTACGCTTCAATGCCACCGCTCATGATAAGCATATGTTATACCTCATGTGGAGAGAGGGGTATGGATACAGAGTCGGTATAAGCAAAGTCCGAACAAGAGACGGGCATTTCGGGTTCGGGCTGACTCGTAGGATGAACGTCGAGCGAGCACATAAAGCTTGGGTCTTGAGGCTTTTTGACACAAGGGCGGAGGCAGAGGCATGGGAGGAGATTTACTCCCTCAAGTATGGAATCCCTGAGTGCGTCTTTGAGCCTGAGCACGCCTGTAAAAACAAGACTTCGGACTTGGTCAAGCTTGTGTTCTCTCATGCATCCCCGGATGGTGGTCCCTCCTGTCTCAAAGACCATGGGTTGTTCGCTGATGCTCCCATAGTCTCTCGGAAGGATGAGGGAAATCTCCAGAATCAGCACTGGCACGGTTATTTCAAGACAATAGCAGCGAATGTTCTACCTTTGGCTGGGATTCTTGACATTCCCGTTCAAGGGATAAACAGGCATACGGTGATAACTAGTGTCACACCTGAACACTATGAGGGCAGGCTTTATTCCTTGGATGTAGATAAAGACCACACTTACATCGCAGATGGTCTTGTAGTTGGCAACTCTATCTATGCCTTCCAGGGGGCGGAGCCACGCCTGCTCAAGGAGTTCAGCGAGGGCTGGAGGGGGCATGTGCCCGACCTCTACCGCATATCCCGCAACCACCGCAGCCTGCCCTCCATCATCCGGCTGAGCAACAAGATTAACGCCGCCATGACAGAGGTCATCCCGCTCAAGATGATGCCCTTCCGGGGCCTCGGGCCGGACGGCGGGGAGGCGGAGCCGGGGCTTACCAGGATAATCAGGTCCAGCATGCCCTCCGACATAGCCGTCGTCATAGCCAAGGAGATACAGCACGACAGCCAGCTCAAGAAGGCCCCCGTGGAGTACAGGGACAACGCCATCCTGGTGCGCAGCGCCATCCAGGTGAGGGACGTGGAGGGGGCGCTGGTAAGGCTCCGCATCCCCTACATAGTCCGGGGCGGCAGGGGCCTCCTCCAGACGGAGGAGGTGAAGGACATCCTCTCCTACTTCAGGCTGGCCGTCAACCACAAGGACTTCCCGGCCTTCGTGCGTGCCGTGGGGGTCCCGAAGAGGGGCATCGGGGACGTGGCCATCGAGAGGCTCCGCAGCCGGGCCGGCGAGGAGCACGGCGGGGACCTGGTCGAGGCATGCGCCTCCATGGGCAAGCTGGACGTGTTCTACAGCAACATGTCCCAGGCCACGGCCATGCTGGACGACCCGGCCGCCGCCATGGAGGCCCTGGTCAGGCTGTTCGGGTACAAGGACTATATCTCCGGCAAGTACCGCCGTGAGGAGAGCAAGGCGAGGGCCAAGCACGAGAACATAGACCGCTTCCTCTCCCTGGTGCAGTCCCTTGCGGACGAGGGGAGGACCTCCGAGGACCTGGTCTTCCACCTTGCCATGGACAGGCCCTCCGACGACGGGGAGGAGGAGGATAAGGGGGCGGTCACTGTCTCCACCATCCACAGCGCCAAGGGGCTGGAGTGGCGGCGGGTGTATATTACCAATGTGACGGAGGGGTCGCTCCCCCACAGGTTCAGCATGGGAAGCCCGTCCGAGATAGAGGAGGAGCGTCGGCTGTTCTACGTCGCCTGCACGAGGGCGAAGGACAGCCTTGCCGTATGCGTACACTCCCTGGAGCCTCGTGGGCCCAACACCCTCTCGGTGGCCCCGAGCAGGTTCCTGGGGGAGGTGGGCATAAGGACCTAGGGAGGCAAGGATGACAGAACCGCTTAACGGCAAGGATGCCATGGACCTGGCAGTGATGGTCCTGGTGGCTGCGGCGGCACAGGGCGGAAAGCGTGAGGTCCCCCTGAGCTGCGACTGGAGCGAGATTGTCCAGAGGGCTACCCTCCTGCGGGACCGGGGGGACCTGAACGGGTACCTGACCGGGAAAGTCGAGTACAGGGGAACGGGTATCGGAGGAAGGGGATAAGGTGAAGCCGTACGAGGAGTTCTGGGAGCTGGTAATCGTAAGGCGTGAGGGGTGCCAGGAATGCTACACTGCATACGAGCATGAGTTCCTCCGCCAGGCGTTCGTGAACGAGGAGGCGGCCAGGGACCGGGCCGAGGAGGACAACGAGGGCAGGCTCGGCGAGGCCCATACCCCCATCAGGTGGAAGGGCGACCACCACGGAGGGTACGAGAGCATCGAAAGCCCCAACGGCGAGGTGGACTACTACGTGTTCCCCCGGAGGGTGTTCCCGAAGATGAGGCAGACATGAGGGAGATGGTCCCCTGCCACCAGTGCGGCGGGCAGAGGGAGCACGACCTGCGGACAGGCGAGGTCCTCCCCTGCGACGTGTGCGGGGAGAGGCTATGCGACGCATGCAAGGCGGGCAACCACTGGGGGTGCGTGGGCCACTACTGCGAGTGCAGGGAATGCGCCCTTACCGCTGGCAGGCACATGGTGTGCCCCCCCTGCGGGGCAGGCAGGCACGGCGATTGCCTCGGCCATAGGTGCCACTGCCCGCACTTCTCGTGGCACGACCCCTCCTGCCGAGAGTGCCGGGAGGCAATGAGGCTCTGCATCTGCGGTATAATGCACAACATGTCCGACGCCTGCCGGGCCTCCAGGTGGGAGTGGGAGTGCCCGGCCCACGGCAGGCGCAGCCTGGACAAGGGGGGCACGGATGCGCCCTGACCTGTTCCCGTCCATCCTCCTCGGCCACATGGTAGGGGACTACCTCCTCCAGAACAACTGGATGGCGATGAACAAGAGCGGCAGCACCCTCAAGTGCGCCGTCCACTGCCTTATCTACACATGGGCCGTGGACATCTTTACCTGCCCCTTCTTCCACCATGACTGGCGGTGGCTGGCCCTGGTCTTCCTGAGCCACTTCCCCATCGACAGGTGGAGCCTGGCGGACAAATGGCTCAGGCGCATAGGCGGCAGGTCCATGACCAGGTTCATGGCCGACGGACACAAGAACATCCCGGCCGAGACCGAGGAGGCGAGCGAGTACCGTAACTACCATGCCCTGCGGGCAGGGTTCACCAGCCTCGTCTACGCCGCCGCCGACAACACGATGCACCTCGTAATCCTGTACTACAGCGCCCTGCTCCTGCTGAGGCAGTAATATGTAGGCATGACCCATGGCTCGCTGTTCTCCGGCATAGGCGGCTTCGACCTCGGGTTCGAGCGTGCAGGCATAGGGACGTCCTGGCAGGTGGAGAACAGCCCGTCTGCCACGAGGGTCCTAGAGGCCCACTGGCCGGAAGTGAAGAGGTATGGCGATATACGTGGATGCGGACGGCACAATCTTGCCCCTGTTGACCTCGTCAGCGGGGGGTTCCCCTGCCAGGACCTCAGCACCAGCCAGAACGGAAGGAGATGGGGCCTTGCCGGGGAGCGCTCCGGGCTGTTCTTCGAGGCTGCAAGGGTTATTGAGGAGCTTAGGCCTCGATGGTTTGTTCTTGAGAACGTCAAAGGACTCTTCTCTTCGCACGAGGGTGAGGACTTCGACGTCGTCGTCTCGGCGCTGGCAGAACTCGGGTATTGCGTGGCTTGGAGAACGCTGGATAGCCAGTACTTCGGTGTCCCCCAGCACAGGGAGCGGGTGTACGTTGTCGGCGGCCTTGGACACGAAGGCCCCGTCCTCGTACTTTTTGAGGGACTCCCGAAGGCTGAACCGGGTAATGCTAGGGAGGCACCGCCACAAGCCGTGGTGCCAGTGGCTATTAACCCATATCAACACGGTTCCAACGGGGTCGGCATCTCTTACGTGGTCCACACCCTCGACTCAAGGCCCGACCGGGTGGTGCTTGCGCCTCTTGACGGAGGAGGAGTGGGAGGCCCTCCAGGGGTTCCCCGGCGGATGGACGTCGCCCGCACAAGGCTCGTCGGCAACGCCGTGACAGTGAGCGTGGCGGAGTGGCTGGGCCGCAGGATTGCGGCCCTGGACAGGTGTATACTAGGGGGGGAGGAGATACATGTCGGCATTCTCTAAGAGGTTCCCAGGCATATCGGCCGGGGAGTACAGGGAGATTGGCACCCCCTGGCACGCTGTCAGGGCCCTCCCCGACAACGTGTCCGTAAGGACCTTCGTTACCCCCTCCCATACCTTCCCCGACGAGGGCTACTACCTCCAGGCAGTGAAGGGCAGGAAGGCGGGGTGGGGCAACGGCTCCGCCGTCGTCATGTGCAACTGCATCGACGCAGTGCTCAAGTTCGGCTCCGTCCTGGCCGGCGTCAAGGCCCCCTGCAAGCATGCCCGAGGGCTAAGAGCGCTGCTCGGCAGGGGGCATGCCTATGCCAGGATAGAGGACTAGAATCCCCCCGCAGGCCCGTGATTCCGGTGTATACTTAGTGTGAAGGGAGCAGGCGAGCGCTCCCGAGAGATTACAGGCCTCCGCACCGTGCGTCGAGGCCAGGGGAGTCCACAAGTGAATAGGAACGGGCTTGAGGAGCGGGCCACTGCCCGCTTGGTATGGGACTATTTCCGGCTGGTGCTGCCCACGACCAGGGGCAAGCTGCTTGAGAGGTACAAGGAGGCATGCGACCGCATGCGCCCTGGTGCCTCCAAGGTGGTCCGGCTGGTGACCAACGGCGTGGAGGAGGTAATAGAGGTCAAGTTCGCCTCCAACACCAAGGCCGGGTTCGTGGAGATGAAGGACTTCTACCACGACCTGACGAAGGCCAGCCCCCCGTGGGCGTTCGTCGCCGGGGAGGAGCCACGGCACGAGCCACGGCAGAAGCGCCCAGGGAGGGGAAGGTTCCACCCGAACCGCAGGCCCCGCTAGGCTTTCCCGGCAGGGCATGCGTGGCTGGCTCTGCCAGGGGACACGACTATGAGAGAGGCACGCCTCGATACCACCCTCCCGGTGGACGCCGATGGGAGGGCCCGTGGGGCACTCCTCGGCTTCGACTTCTGCTCCGAGCACGAGTGGGGCATAAAGGGCATCCTGGAGCAGTTCGGCATCCCCGAGAAGACCCGTGCCCTGGGCGTCAACAGGCGCAGGGTACGGCAAGTCCCCGAGAACCTCCTGTGGGCGGGGCGGGGCATCCGGGAGGGCATCCTCCTCCCTGACCGCTTCACCGCTGCCTACGAGAAGGACGTCCAGTCCTTCTACTGGCGAACCCTCCACCTGTCGGAGGCCAGGGGCCTCAAGGCGGCATGGGACGAGAGCGCCTTTATCGTTACCTCCAACCATAAGGACGAAATCAGCCTCCTACGGGAGGTCCACGACGCCATCAGGAGGAAGGATGCCGCTGTAGGCATCTTCAGCCCGCACCGCAACCCCTTCGGCGGGGCAGGCCTGGGCCTTGTCATCGTCAGCCGCATGGACGCAGAGACCCTCAAGCTCTGGAAGGATACCGACCGGGAGCATCAGCTACTCCAGAAGGCCAAGAGGGACAGCGGCATCGAGGGGATTCTCCGCAGGGCGGGCAGGAAGTACTTTGCCCTCTCCCCCAGGCTCGACAAGGACGGTACCGTAGTGTACTGGCTTAACCCCTACGACGACGACAAGGCCAAGCCTGGATGGTACTCCCTCCAGGAACTCAAGGACTGGGCCGGGGGCAGGGGCAGGGTGGTACGGCCCGGAGCCGGAGTGCGAGGACGGGGTGCACTGGGCATGGTGGGACAACCACGACCAGCGGTTCATGTTCGTATACCCCCGCAGGTTCCTGGTAGGGATGTGCTTCCCCTACGGCCCCGAGGCCGAAGAGCGGAAGGGCAGGGGCAGGCTGCTGCCGGTTGACGTACGGATTACAGGGGAGGCAGGGGAGGAACCATGAAGACAATCAGGCTCGCCAGGACGATACGCAGGCAGCTACCGAACGGGCTGCTGGTATGGATAGGCCCGGAGGGAATCCAGGTACGCCAGAAGAGGACCGTCCCGCTCTACTCCCTCTCCTGGAAGGAGGTATGGGAGCGGGCGCAGTTCCTCGGGGTGACCGACAAGATGCCGATGGAGGGCCCCCACCCGTCCTCCCTCGCCGAACAGGTGGAGATGTTCTGCCCCTCTGTCCCGGCGGCTGAACTCGATGCCTTCCTTGGAAAGCTCAAGAGGGTAAAGGACGGACTACCATGAGGGCATTCCGCCTGTACCGTAGCAGGGACATGAGCGGGGTGAGCGGCACCGGCTATGTCGCCGAAGGGGTGGAGTTCTCGGACGGCCTGGTCGTGCTGCGCTGGACGAGCAGCACCCCGACGACGGAGATACACCCCGACATCGACGCCCTGCTGCTCCTGCACGGGCACTACGGCAGCACAAGGGTGGAGTGGGTAGATAAATGAGGAGGTCCAGGCCCAGGTATCCCAGGCCCCAGGACATCGCCCCCGTCAGGGCCGCCCTGGGCCGCATACCCGTGGACTCCCCCCTCCGTGAAGGATGGAGGGAGTCCGCAAAGCTGGCCCCCAACTGGCGCTTCCTGGGCACCACGGGGGGGACGGAGTGGGTGGTGGACGTGTATTGTGGGGGCTTCTACTACGTGTGCGTAGGGAGCGCCTCAGAGAGGACCAGGTCCCTGCCTATCACGGTAAGGTTCCTGCTTACCCACCTTGCGGCAAGGGGGGCGCTGGCATGCTGGACATGCTCCTAATCCAGGAGGCGTGGCGGCTCGCCACGGGAGGCGACGTCCATAACGTCAACAAGGCCGTCGCCTGCTACCAACGCTATGACAGGGAGCACCCCGTCCCCTACAGGTGGCCGAACCGCCAGAGGATACAGGACACCTGGGAACGGTGGCTCCGGGAGTATGTAGCGAGGAAGAAACTGGGTAGTCACTGATAGGGAGAAACCATGCCAAAGCCAGTATACCGTTATATATGCCCCTGCGGGTTCAGGACGAACAAGCCCTGGAGGTGGAAGTCGCACCTCGGCAGGAAGGAAAGGGACAGGTGCGTTGCGCTGCTCCTGGAGAGGGGGCTGTTCATGACGCTGGCAGCGCACAGGAAGAGGGGGAATGCACCCGCTGGTAGTACACGTCCGTGACATGGGCAGGACGGGGGCGCTGTACGTAGGGCGCTGGCACCGCTCCCCCAGGTACGGCACCCTCCCCGAGTCCCCGTACCACAACCCGTTCTACCTGGTGAAGGAGACGGACAGGTGGACGGTCCTCATCGAGTTCACCGGCCACCTCTTCGACGACCCGGAGCTAGTGGAGCAGGCGAAGGGGGAGCTGAAGAGCAGGACCCTGGCGTGCTGGTGCGCCCCGAGGCCCTGCCACGGGGACGTCCTGGCGTGGGTGGCCAACGAGGGGCTGGGGAAGGCAGCAATGCCTGGACCGTATCGGGCAGCTATGGGAAGAGGATGCCAAGCGGGGCGGCGTGCCTGGCCGCAGATGGGTGAGCCAGGGCTAGGAGGAGGAAGGATGCCAAACCGGGCCGGGGAATGGAAGATGTTTCCAGGGGGGGCAGTGCTGGAACAGCCGGAGCATAAGGCTAGGTCCGGGGACAGGGACTCGGAGCTGTGCCAGAAGCTCAGGGCGGCCACGGACGACCACAGGGTCCTGTGGAAGCCCGTGGTCGGGAGCGCCTACCTGCTCTACTCCCCGGAGAGGCTCTCGGGGCAGATTAAGCTGGCCTTCCAGCGCAGCGGCACTATCGCCGACGGCCCCGTCGCCCTCTACTACATGGCGGACGGGGACAAGGAGGTCATGCTCTCGCCGGACTACCCCGACCTCTGCGGGCTTCTGGCCTCCGTCCACAGGCAGGTCGGCAGGGCGGAGCAGGCCATCGCCGAGGTCATAGAGTACCTGGACAAGCTATGATGGGGTGTAGCTAAGGGGGAAGGGATATATGGGTGAAGCTAGATACTACATCCAAGATACCCGCTCGGTAGTCGGGAACTGTATGCTGCTCTGGAACCCATGCCGTGGCGGATACACATGCGACCTGCGGCAGGCCGGGAAGTATACAAGGGAGGAGGCCGAGCAGATTGTCAGGTCACGAGGCACTGATGTTGCCTGGCCGGTAGACTACCTTGACTCGATTGCTGTTAGCCATGTGCGGGCGGATGCTGGCCTTGACCCCAGGATGAAGGTGCCCTTATGATGGACAACGACAGTCCGCACAGGCTGGTGCCCCTGGACACCCTGGAGGACCTCAAGCGGGTGCTCTTCGTGCAGAAGACCATCGCCCAGGAGGTCCGCAGGGAGATGATGGCCACCGCCACGACCGAGGAGCTTGCCAAGGGCAAGCTGTCGGGGCCGGAGGAGGTCAAGCGCATCGTCCTTGCCCACGGCAGGCTGCTGGAGAAGTATGCCAAGTACCCTACCCTGTCGGAGTTCTCCTTCCACCCCTCGCTGGTGGGGGCTACCAAGTGGGGGGCCACCTTCGGGGTGGCCATCATGGTCAGGGCGCTGGTCATCGACCAGGTCAGGATATCCCTGCTCAAGAACATCCCCTTCCGCCCCTTCCTCCCCTACATCAGGTCCATACACCTCCTTGTCCTCAAGGAGCTTGACAATCCCACCCACGAGTACCTCATCGAGCCTCTGGAGGAGGCCCTCAAGGTCAGCGTGACCGTAGAGGGGGCAGGGACCAAGGTGGAGGCCACGGACGAGCAGGGAAGGCAGTTCACCCGCAGGCTCCTCTACCAGCTAGCCGAGAGGCTCCTCCTGTCCAGCGCCCAGTACAGCATCGTGATGCAGGTGCCCATGGGGTTCGCCATAACCGACACGGGGCGGAGGGTGCTGCTGCACCTCACCGACGCCGACATCTTCCTGAAGGAGCTGGTCGAGGCCCACAGGAGGTTCCAAGGGGAGAGGCCAAAGCTCAGCCTTCTCTGAAGAATCCTGCCGCATAGCGTGTATCCTGGTGTATACTGTAGGTGGAGGGAAGATATGCATAACGAGAATGCAATCACCGTCTACCTGCCGCACGACTCACTGAAGCTCCCGGACAACCGGGACTGGACCAACCGCTTCGACATCCCCTCTTCCAGCTCCAACAGGGTCTACACCATCGCACAGCACAAGCAGAAGCGCCACTGGGGGTGCTCCTGCCCAGGATGGCGTCGGCACCGGCACTGCCACCACCTTGACGAGCTGGGCATCCCCGGCAACGAGCGCCCCTACGAGGCGGTGCTGAATGCCTAGGAAGGGGTTCCTGGACGGCTACCGCACCTACGACCCCGAGAAGGAAGGGTACGGCTCCCCCGAGAGGTGGAGGGCCGCCTTCCGCCAACGGATGGGCGTGGACGAGGCCAGGGAGGTGTTCAGGGGCAGGAGCTACGGCCCCTGGAAGGTCCTCGGCGTTCCCGAGGGAAGCCCCTGGGGCGTGGTCAAGAGCGCCTTCCGCCGCCTGTCGATGGCATACCATCCCGACCGCATCATCGTCAACAAGATGACCTACGAGGAGGCGACCGAGAGGTTCAAGGAGCTGACCGCCGCCTATACCCTCATCGACGACGAGTATACCAGGAGGGGGAAGAAGTGATGGCGCAGAAGGTGAGAGTCGGAGGCCGCTACCGCTACGAGCCGGTGCTGTTCGACCTGCTCAACCCCCCGTTCAATGTCCAGAAGGGCGACACCGTGACCGTCGTCAACCTTCCGGGGTGCCCCAAGGCGAACACCATGGGGATGTGCCATGTGGCAAAGGACGGGGAGTTTGCAGGGCACGTATGCACCAACAGCCTCATCCCGCTGCGAGGACAGTAGGCTATGGCTAAGAAGCAGCAGTGCAGCAAGTGCGGAGACACCGGGACCTACGAGGCCTGGAGGGGGCCTACCTACGACCCCCCGACTATGCCTGTCCCCTGCCCCTACTGCAAGAGGCTCAGGGTCTACCACAGCAGCGACTTCCGGCTGGGGGAGCAGGTGGAGGTAGTGGCGGCAGTGCATTCCAAGGCGGAGTTCTCACGTGCCACCGGGCTGACCCTGGGGCATATCAGGAACTATGCCTCCGAGACGGGCAACGCCTACCAGATTAAGGCCGCCATGCAGAGGCCCGGCACCGTGTACTGGCGTCCCCTGAACCAGCATGGAGAGCCTGTATACCAGGAGAAGGACTGGAGGAACTGATGCCGATAAGGTATACTGCCCCCGGCGGGCCAAGGAAGCTGGAGTTCTGGATTCGCTCGTCCCGTGGGACGGACGCAAGGAGCTTCGTCCATGTACCG
>Ga0208687_1000482_pt1 | contig 27239 bp, 24 predicted proteins | sample June2015DPH_6_10_FD_184695 | JGI IMG/M metagenome (GOLD analysis project Ga0208687, IMG submission 184695) | Peatland microbial communities from SPRUCE experiment site at the Marcell Experimental Forest, Minnesota, USA - June2015DPH_6_100... | ecosystem: Environmental > Terrestrial > Soil >...
CGATCGTGAATCCAGCACTGGTGAAAAACTGTCGCACCGCATTTTCATCTTCAAATGTGTTCGTTTCGATGTCACGCCCTGTGGCGCCGTATATATTCTGCATCCGTTGTTGCATGGTGTCATCTGCCTGAGAGACAAACTTCCATAATTGTTTGGTGCTCACATCTGGGGTAATCCATATTCCGTCGTGTTGTTCAAGAAGATAACGAATGTTGCCTGCCAAAGTTTCTTTTTCGTCGCGGGTGAGGTAAGGAAGTAACCCCTCCGTGATAATCGCAACAGGCTTGTCTGATCGAAAAGGAATGGCCGCTTGCAACAAACTTTCTCGATCAAGTGCATTTGCAATCCGGTAATAGAGGTTTGAACGCTGTATGTTCGATTTTGCTAGTATGGATTCGGCAATTGCTTTTTCTTGTTCTAAAATCTCTGGCAAATCAGTGGCCACATAAACTACATTTGGATCTTCAGTCATTGCGAGGCCACGCGGAGAAAGTCCAGCAGCGATTTCCAAAACTTGTGTAATATGGTAACGTGCAATGATCTGATCAGTAGTTTTGTAGCGTGCCTCCAAATTGAAAGCAGACTGAGTCATGAATTCCGCGCTCTTGCCTGCTAGTGTTTGAAAGTCTGTCTCTGCTCCGCTTGCTGCGGCTATCTCCTTAGTGAACGGAATATCGGTAAAGCTCCTTATGTGCGCTATTAGCTTGGCAGTGGAACTAATTTTTTCATAGGCTTCTTCCTGCACCATATTCGATTATTACCCTTTTGCGCCCATCTATTCCAAGTGATTCTGTACACACACGATTATTCGCAATATATATAGAAGCCCCCACGTGTGTCAGAAGCACCATAAAGACTCCGATTGAAAGTGCTGCAGAGAGGCGCCGAGTGCAGAGCCGAAAGGGCAGGGCCACCGCTTCGCCAGATCATTGACGTGTTGGGGCAGGTCATGTGCGCTCACGACGCAGAAAAGCTTGCGAGGTCTGTGCTTGAAGTTTACAAAGATAGATAGATGTGGCAGTTTCATTGGTAGGTTGGATAATGAGCAGTACTCTGCTGCAACGGAGCGTGGCCGCAGTTTCAAGGTGTTAACCAAAATAAGCCGCTAAGTTGTCCCAATAGTATTCGACCCACCCAGCTTCAAGGTCTGCATATAGGTCTTCAGGAATATCAGCCTGTGTGAAATCTAACTTGGTTTCCTGACCTTCCGCTTGCAGCTCGAACGTCACGGTGGAATAACGACCTGGGGGCCAGTCAGAGGCTCGCCATTTTTGCACGATCTTTTTGTCTGGAATCAGTTCAATGGTCGTTCCAGAAGCCCAGCCGTCGAAGGCGCTGAACTCTGCTCCAACTTCCCTACGTATAACCGCTGGGGAATGCGTAAACTCTGTGTGCTTCTTAGAATCCATCAGGGCCTCATAGACCTCGTGAGGAGTTGCTTTCAGCAAAACCGATTGATGAAGGGTGGTGGTCTTCATGGTCTCTGAGTTTGAAGTTCAAGAAATGAAAGATCTGCGCGCGGAACGAGCGACAAATCGATGCATTCGCCCACGGAACGGCGTTAGTTCCTAGTTGGCGCTTGTTCTCTGCAAGCACAAGAAGAAAACTTTTCAAAAGCCGCACCTTCGTCAGATCATTGAAGTGTTGCAGGCTGGTGATGTGCAACCCGCGACGCTAACAATGAGCACCGCGTGTCGGCCGGCTGTAACACGCGTCAGTTACAGCAATATTTATGGGTAAGAGGCGTACCACTATGTAGTTTCGAAAAAACGGTGGCATTGTGTTCCACCGTGAAAAGGAGATAAAACGCAATGAAAATGAACACGAAACGTACCATCGCCATCACACTAGTATTCCTCATGACAGCGTCGGCCGTGGGAACGCTGAGCGTCAGCGCCGTAGCAGTGGCACCGACCAAGCTCACCCAGCTCACCATCGCTTCGACAGACCTGTACCCCAGCGTCACCGAGCCGATCACCCTCTACGGGCGGCTCATGAACGGGACGGCGAGCGTCCAGGGCCAGACGATCACCCTGACGTACTCCACAGACAACGGACAAACGTGGAACCCTCTCGGGACATGCGTAACGAACTACTACGGCGGCTATTCCTACACCACGACGCCCACACAACTACCGCTCCTTGATTACCTAGGTGGCAGCAACGGGTACAGCGCCTATCTCATCCAAGCCACGTTCGCCGGCAACGCCCCCTACGCTCCGTCAAGTAGTTCCAAGCCAGAGGTCGATGTGTGGCCGATTTACCAAGACGTATCCATCCAAACGAACGTCGCAGCACCCGTTACGAACCAGCCGTTTACGATTTCCGGCCAGGTATGGAACGACCATACCGGAAAAGCGATCGCCTCGACAACGGTTTACGGCGTCGTGTATCTGTTTGATCCTTCCGGGTCGTATTATGAGGGCCAATATGACTTGGGGCAGGTAACGACGAACGCCAATGGCGTGTACAGATTCACCCAGGTCCAACTTCCGGCTGGGGTCGTGTGGATTAGTGTGTGGGTAGACGAAGACTTCAACCACGGCTCTGGTGGCAACTCCATTGCTCCTTTCACCATCAACACGGCACCCACGCAGCTCTCCATCGCTTCCGGAACCACAAACCCGGCAGCCTATAAACCGTTCACCGTCTACGGCTTGCTGACGAACGCGGTGACCGGGGCGCGCCTTCCGAACGAGGGGGGCCTGACGCTCACGTACTATAACGGCGGGGGGTGGAATACGCTCCCGGGCTCGGTGAGCACCAACGCAAACGGTCAGTACGCCTTCAGCCTCACGTTGCCGGCTGGCTATTATCTAATCAAAGTACACTTCCCCGGGGATCTCCCCAACTATTACCCGAGCGATAACCAGCAGCAGCCGTGGACCATATATGTCAGTTAGCCCAGTGCTTACTATACATGTCGGCTAGCGTCTCGATTAGAAGCGTTGGTCAGTGAGCGCGCTGAGGGGATTTCCTCCCCTCTTTTTTTATTCTTGTCGCTTGTGCCGCACGTGTACGGTGACTCTCAGATCAAAAGCGCGGTTCGCCGTGGGATAACTGCCTGCACCTTCACCTTCGACGCGTTCGGCACGATTGCGCCTCAACAGACAAGTTCGACGTTTCTCCAGTAGTTCATGTAGATGTCATATATCGTCTCTGGCAATGGATGTCGATAATGGCTCCACGAAATGCCTGAAACGTCGTGAGTCAAGATGTAGGCTCTATTCGACTGATCCCACTGGATAACGTCGCCATGCTGGTCTGCAAATTTTCTCAAATCTCCTAGCTGAAAATGGCCTTTGAAGCGCGACATCGGGATTTTCTGCCGCTTTATCCACTGCAAAAAGGAACTGTGCGTGAACATCAGTTCGTCATTGTCTCGCCCAGCGAGCAGGGGTCTAAGGGCTTCCACTATGCGAGGATGTAGCGGTACGTAGTGGCTCATACGGATCTTGTCTTGTGACGAGTCAACCTGGAGCACCGGCTTATCAGCAGCCAAAGCCTCGCGGAACTGGCCTACCGTTAGCTTCTTTATCGTGGCTTCGCTCCGCTGACCGGTGTACGCCCCAAACAAAACGAACGCCGAATATTGGGTTGATCGTTCAGGACTGATCTTCCCTCCTCGTTCTGCTTTCGCAATGTGTTGGAGAACGTTGTTAATATCCTCCTTAGTGACGATACGAGAAGTGACGCTCTTACGCTCTTTAACCGTTTTAGGAAGCTCTAAGTAGGGGGCGAACATCTGAAAGCGCGGTTCTGCTCGCGTGGTCGTGAGGAATTTGAGGAACGACTTGGCGAAGCTCAGCACCTTGGAATGCGAATCAGGCGATGTGTACTTTTGCAGGATCCTCTCTCGAAGCTTCGCTGTGGTTTCACGCGATATCGCTCCTTTAGTGCACGCCCACAACGCTTCAGAAGATCTATCGATCCAATAATGTGACTTCGGTGCAAGCCCATCCTTGCGCTGTGCTGTGAAATGATCGAGTTCGTCGCGTGTGAAGCCAAGTGTAAGCCGCTCATCGGCCTTACGATCTTGTGGAGCATTTGCACGTTGAATTGCCTCTCGTTTTCGAGCCTCGCGCTGCTTAGAGTCTGTGTCCGAGAGAGCAGCATCATCCCACTCGCTGCCCTCACCCTCCTCTTCAGGGACTAGCTCTTCCCACAGCATCTCTATTCGCTCGTTGCCCTCTTCATCGATGTACCGATCTGTCATGCTTCTCGCCAACGACTCGTTATTGTCAGTGACGCCAAAGTTGCACCTTTCCACTATAGTTGTGCAACTCTTCATCATGGTCATCCTCAGCTCCCGGCTTGATTCTCGCGCCCGATTGAAAAAATAAACCATGGGCTCGGCCGAATTCGAATCGGCGATTTTCGCCGTGTAAAGGCGATGTCATAACCAGCTAGACCACGAGCCCGCAGGTTACCCTAACACACGTTCGTATATTAAGGTTATTGCGCGCCGCGGGCCCTGCTAAACAAACCGTGGCCGCAATTGGCTCAAAAAGCGCTAGATACGATCTTTTGTGCTAACAATGCCCGTATCTTGACTATGAAACTGGCGGCGGCGTGGGGGCGGTAATCTCCTCTCCCCAGCCCATCATCGTCTCATACATCTCGATGGCCTTGAGAAGCGTCGCTTCAGTATAGTCCCCGACCTTGTACACCCACCAATACGGCTCCCCTCGGCGCTCGATCTCAAACTTGACTGCCTCGTCCTTAGCAAGCGAGAAGTCCTTGGACTCATCTACGACGATATCACCACTTCCCTTAAGCCGTTCGACGATAGGTTCCATCTTCGCGGACAGCAGGACCCTGATCCCCCTGTCTGAACCAACCTCGAGCAAAAGATTGCTCTGGGTGCCGACGGAGAACAGCCGAAATCGGATGCCTTCGGCTTCTTTTTGTGCGCCGCCCCGGTCGATGAAGTTGTGCGTTGCCAGTATCTCTTCAGCTTGTGTTGTAGTCAATTCAGCCATTTTATCACTCCAACAGTGGTACGCACTATTGTGCCGACCGTAAATAAAGGCCTGTCGATTTATTGCACCAAGCCGCGTCACGCAGATCGCCGTGCGTGCAGTGTGCCCGAGCCAGCGTTTACGGTCTCCTCAACAACGCCGCTCTCACAGACTGGGACTACCAGGATCCCTCCTCCTTCCTTTTCAGTCCTCAGGCATAGCCTCCAAGTAGACGATGTCGGCCCCTACGTCTTTTGCGATTTGTTCGAGTTCCGTCTTCCTCAGATGGCCCGCGTACAGGTGTAGCTCCTCGCCAGCTACGGCGACAACCTGAAACCGGGGCTGTTTCACGCCCTTTCCTCCCTCCAGCCGCTCTCTCACATATATTTTCATGGTGTATCCTCCGCTGACAAGCTAACGTTGCTATCAGCAACCGCCAGGCTGCGGTGCCCTCACCGCTTCTTGAGGGATCCTTCAGCGGCGAGCATCTCTGCGTTGAGGATCGAAGCTCCTGCGGCCCCTCTCACGGTGTTGTGGCCCATAAGCGTATACTTTGTGCCCTTGACAACGTCGCGCCTTACCCTGCCAACGGAAACGCTCATTCCGGCGTAGGCGTCACGATCAAGCCGAGGCTGCGGCCGATCCTCCTCCTCTCTGACGATTATGGGTCGTTCGGGGGCAGATGGTAACCCTTTCAAGGGCGGGAGCGAGGCCATGGCCTGTTTTACCTCCTCAGGGGGCGAGTCAACATCCACCCACACCGACTCGGTGTGTCCGTCGATCACCGGGACTCGATTGCAGATGGCGCTAACGGTGACGCTCGCATTGACGACCTTCGTGCCGTTGAATGCGCCGAGAATCTTGGGTGTCTCGGTCTGCATCTTCTCCTCCTCTCCGCCGATGTACGGGACGACGTTATCGAGGATGGCCATCGACGAGACGCCGGTGTAGCCCGCGCCGGAAACCGCCTGCAAGGTCGCGACCTTGACGTCGGTGAGCCCCAGCTGCATGAGCGGTTTGAGCGTCATGACGAGCATAATGGTGGAGCAGTTCGGATTGGTGACGATGAAGCCGCCCCAGCCGCGCTGCTGCTTCTGCAGCTCGATCAGTTTCGCGTGGTCTTTGTTGACCTCAGGGATGAGAAGCGGTACGTCATCGAACATCCTGTACGAGGCCGCGTTGCTCGAAACCCCGAAGCCGTCGCGGGCGTAATCCGCTTCAACGTTTTCGGCGATATCGGCCGGAAGGGACGAAAAAACCAGTTTCACATCGTCAGGCATGTCGGTTGAGCGTGTCGGAATGACGCGGAGGTCACCTATGGTTTCGGGCAGCGGCGTGCTCAACCGCCAATCGACCGCGTCCTTGTAGTACTTCCCTGCGCTCCGCTCAGAGGCAGTGACCGCTCCGACCTCAAACCACGGGTGTGCCTCCAAAAGTTGGCAGAATCGCTGCCCGACGGCACCGGTGGCGCCAAGCACGCCGACCTGTATTAGCTTAGACATATCTCACCTCACGCTAACGCGATTGCTCCGGATGGGCAGACATCGACGCAGGTGCCAAAGTTGACGCAGTCCTCCGCATCGATCAGCACTACCACGGCAACAACCACTATCGGCTCATGAAAAGGCGGTCATATAACCCTTTTGGTCAGCGGCCTCAGCCTCGCTGCCGTCGTCGACACTTAGTCCTGCGAAAGCGCCCTTACATTGCGAAACGCGTTCAATGACGCTAGCTGACTATACGCTTGCCAACACGCGCACTCGCCGTGGTCGTGAACAGCGCAGAAACTGATCAGCGTCATCACGACTCGAAGCGCGATGCAACCTGTCTCGTTACCTACACTTTTCGAGTCCCTTTAGAACCGTAGTCAAAGAACTTCTCAACAGTATCCCCCGATGTCCATTCCGCTCGAATCCTCGTTCGCTTCTCAACTCGTCGCAACGCGGACAGAATCATACGGTTGAGATCTCGCGCGCTTTCTCCCTCAAGCTCTGCTTCAACTTCGAATCCTTGATCTACTTGTCTAATGGTCCCCTTGTCGGCGATAAGTTGTTCAAGAACCGGTTTGACGGCTGACGGGTTATCGCTGCTCACGTGTGCTGATACTCTAAACTTCAGTTGCGCCATTTTGCCTCCCCCAAAGCGTACGAACTCATTTCGATATATAAGAATCTGCCCGCAAGAGGAAGACCGTTGATACGCGTCGTGAACCAGAGTAAGGGCAAAGATGCGAGCACACATGTTAAGCCGGATGGAAACAGAACCGAGATCTGAACACGAGGCCTTCCGTTCTCGAGAACGAGGCGAAAATGACATATTGCAAAGAGTGCGGGCATAAATTAGGCTTCTTAGAGCACACAGCCGACGGCCTGTGTAACGGTTGCAGGGCGCGACTAGCGCAGGAGCAAGCGGAGAAAGCGCATGCGGCGGCAATAGCTCCATATACCGGCGCAGAACTCCCGGTTATCACGGTTACCGATGCGATCGTGAAGAAAGGTGAGACTGCGTATTATCGAACAGCGACGGTGCTCAAGGAAATCAAAACGGTCAACCTCGGCTATTCGGGAGCGAGTCACGGCGTCTCGATCCCTCTCCCGATAAAGGTGGGGGGCTTTCCCGTGCGCTATCGCGTAGGTCAATCGCGCGGCCACATCGTCAAACATGCCGAGTTGCTTGAAACGTCACGCGGGGATCTGATCGTAAGTAATCAACGCCTATTTTTAAACCCGTTCGCGGGGCACAAGCCGTTGAGCGTGCCGCTCTCGAAGATCGCCAGTTTTCACGTTTATGAGAACGGACTCGAAGTGTGGCAGGATGGCAAGGAGCGTCCCGACCTGTTCGTGCTTGATGCGACAGGAAGTGAGATATTCGGGCTTTGTCTCGATAGGCTCCTTAGAGCTTAGATTTTCTCTTTTTGGGCAAAAACGGAAAGTGAAACGGCAAATAGGCGCGGGTCAACCAACGGCCTAAGGTTTCTTTCCCGCCACTTTTATGCTCACCACCGAGTCCGAAAGGTCGCGCAATTCATCGGGAGTCAGGTTGACAGTGTTCCCGATCGCTTGTGCCGTCGGGTCGTTTGCCATGCAGTCAAGAGGGAATGAGAACTCCTCGACAATGCGAACGTTCTCAAATCCTGCGGTTTTAATGGTCGCTAGGTAGGCGTCCTTCATGATTGCCCCGGATAGGCAGCTCACATACGCCGCGGCTGAGTCCCTTATAGCGGGCGGGAGCTCTCTGAGCAAGACCATATCAGAGACCGAAAACCGACCTCCGGGCTTCAGTACCCGAAACGCTTCCATAAAGACTGCGGCCTTGTCGGGGGTGAGGTTAATCACGCAGTTTGAGATAATGACATCGACAGAACTATCGGCAGCAGGCAGGTGTTCCAATTCGCCAAGCCGGAAGTCGACGTTGTTGTAGCCGCCTTTACGCGCATTCGCCCGTGCCTTTTCGATCATTTCGGGCGTCATATCAACGCCGATCACGTGTCCATTTGCACCAACCGCGTTTGCGGCCAGGAAACAGTCGAAGCCGGCTCCCGATCCGAGATCAAGCACCGTCTCGCCTTCCTTCAACGAAGCGAGCGCGGTCGGATTGCCGCAGCCAAGGCCGAGATTTGCTCCTGCCGGCACTGCGGCTAGCTCTTCTTCCTTGTAGCCTACGGCCCGGCTAATGTCGTGCGCCAGATCAACGTTACTACCACAGCACTGGCTCACAGGGATAAAATTAAGCCTTTCGCCCTTCGCCACCTTCGCATAGCCATCTCGAACAACGCGTTTTATCTTCTCCTCTTCCATCACCATCACTCCGTTCACGCCAAATCTTTGAAAATAGGGCCTAAAAAGCCCTTGACCGTCGCCGAGAGCTCCTCGACCTTGATCAGCGAGATGCAGCAGACCTCGCCGTCTCGCTCGCAGCTGACGGCCGCGAGCTTGTCCCCCGCTCGTATGTGGGCACGGTCGCGCAGCTCTTTAGGTAGCACCATCTGCCCTCGCTCGTCAACGCTCACGACCGCTTCAACCTTGCAGCTATTCTTGCCCGCATCGCCGGGCGCACAACATGAGGCTTCTTTTGTCATAGAACTCTGGACAATAGTATAATTATCAGTGTATTTAAACTTTTCTGATAAATTAGAATAGTCTGAATATTGGCAGAAAAAAGTGTCTACCAAAGTATTAAATTAAACGGTGATCAAACGACGGCGAGGCTAGTCATGGTCGAACGTTGACTCAAGCCACACCCGTAGTCGATCACGCACACGTCTAAACGAGGTACACGGTGCACCTTTGCCGGCATCTGGCACCGGATCGTCAAAGGCGTGGTGAAGATACTCCTTCCCGCCAGGAAAAATGGGGCAATTCTCTTGCACATCGGCACACAGCGTGACAACGTAATCAAAGGTCTGATCGTCAAACTCGTCCAGTGACTTTGCGCGGTGCGAGCTGATATCGATGCCCAGCTCTGCCATCACTTCGATCGCGCACGAGTGCACCTCGGTGGGCTCATTTCCCGCGCTTTGTGCCTCATACCGGTCAGCGTGCTGGGCGTTAATGAAGCCTTCTGCCATCTGCGATCGTGCTGCGTTATGCGTGCAGAGGAACAGTATTTTTTTCTTGACCGTCATCTTGGCATCCTCAGCCGGCGCTTGCGCCTAAGGTCGCGAGCAATCCTAACCCGCAATTGACAGTATCCGTGACTAGCCGCCCCCTAGGGAAGGGGCGAAAATGCTGACAAGTCCAAGGCATCTGCGCTCAGCCTTTTTCGAGGGCTTTCGCAAATTCCTCAGCATTGCGCAGGTCCTGTTCGTTTGGCCGCCCTCGCGCGATCCCGCCGACGAGTTTCATCAGCCCGTACGTATCAAACCCCTGGCAGGAGAACTCTCCGACGACGGTCAGTCCCTTCTCCTCCAACTTACCCTTTAAGGCACGGTGGTGCGACCCCTGACGCGATGCGCCCCTCGTTGAGAAAACAAACGCTTTCTTGTCAAGCCCGGGGAGCGTTTCAACCCAGCTGAGCAAGCGCTGATAGTGCTTTCCAAAGGCGATTCCTGAACCAAACCCGATGAGGTCACACTCAGCGAGCGCCTCGACGTTCACGTCATCAGGGCGGCGAACCTCTGCGTCGAGGACTGCTGCCATCGCATCGGCGATCTTCTTCGTGTTTCCGTGGTGCTGTGACACGCATACGATGAGCGTTTTCATGGGATCACCTCTACCAGTGATAAAGTTTCACCATTACGTTTCGTTTGTGACCTACACCTGGCACGATAAAAGAGCATTGCCCGCCGCAATGCTGAGCACCAGCAGAGAGACGCTGATCAGAGTAATGGCTACCAGACTCCACTTCATAGATAACATGTTTCCAGCGTCATTGAACTACTTTCCGCTGCCAGCGCCGGGCACCTCTGACACCCGGTGTTGCGATACCGAGCATAAAAAAAAGCAGCCTCCAAGTTTCGTCGACGCCCCACGTCACCTCTTCACTTCTGCGCGCTGAGTAACGACGGCTTTAGCCTACGAAATCTAATACTCATTTTGATCTGACGAATAGCATACGGGCTTCTTCACGCGAGCCTCTTGATCACGTCCGTTACCGAGACGGCGTTAGCAAAGAAGTCATTCCACGCATCCTCTTTCGGATAGTTCCTGACGGTGTACGCGGTCGGGCTGATGTTAGGCATCTCGTCCCAAGCAAACGGGCTCGCTATGGGAAGCCCCGGCTCAGATCGGGCGGCGTAGGGTGCCACGGAAGTCTGCATAGCGGATATCCGGTTGACGTCGATGAAAATTCGGCCCCTTCTTTTCTCCTTGCCGAGTTCCGTAGTCAGTGCTTCGTCACTTCTTGCGAGGGTTTGCGCTATTTTTAAGGCGAATTCCCTCACGCCATGGTTGTCAAGCTCCCGCGTGATGGGCACCGCGATGTGGTACCCCCTGCCCCCGGTGGTCATCACGTAAGGCTTAAACTCCAACGCTTCAAGAAAGCGCTTCAGTTTGAGTGCGGCTGACCGAAGCGACGGTAAATCAGGCTGCGACGGGTCCAGATCAAATATCATCTTGTCGGGAATTTCCGGCCTGTCAGCTCTCGATGCCATAATGTGGGGAACGATGACCTGATTGCCGAGGTACACGATACCTGCTTCATCCTTAACGATCGCATAGCAGGTCGTAGTGCCTTTATGCGAGAGACATTTGCTCTCAAGCCAGTAAGGAAAATAGTCGGGCATATTTTTTTGGAAGAATTTCTCGCCGCGTACCCCCTCAGGAAACCTAAACATGGAGATGAGCCGACCCTCTATGTGGGGCAGCATCAGCGGTGCGATGTCTCGATAGTATTCGACGAGCGCAGCTTTCGGGATCCCCGTATCAAGCTCCTTTTGGGGGTTCGTCACGTGGATTCGGTGTCCGCCCACGTCTATTTCGTCGCTCAGGCGATGCTCCTCTTCTTTCCTCACGATTATCCAGTCGTTATCGAGGCGTGTGAATGCGTAGGCCCCGTTCAGTTTGTCACCTTTCAGGTAGATTACAAAATGGCCCTTTTCCAACGCCTCGTCAAGAGGCTGGACCTTTCCGTCTTTTATCGTGACGTTGACAAATCTTCCCTTGTCCCATACTTCGACTGTCCCTGCCCCGTATTCGCCTTCGGGTATCTCGCCTGAAAAGTCGGCGTAGGCAATGGGATGATCCTCAGTCCTGATTGCGAGCCTTTTATCCCGTGGGTCGTCTGACAGCCCCTTGGGCACCGCCCAGCTCTTAAGAACCCCGTCGTGCTCAAGCCGAAAATCAAAATGTATCCGCCTGGCGTTATGCTTCTGTATCACATACACCGACTGTTCGCTTTTCAGTTCGCCGGGCTCAGGCTCGCCCGTCTTCGCAAAGTCCCGTTTCTTCCTGTACTCGTCAAGCAAGACTCTGCACCTGGTCTATCGTGCACTCGTCGGCAGGCTTGTCGTCCCGCATCCTTACGAAAACTGGCGCCCTCAGTCGGTTGTCTTTCGTGTACTGCAGATACCTGACTTCGCACACCTTATCGGGGACAACGGGCTGCACATCCTTCGGGAGGGCGACGTCGCTGCGTGCGCGAACGAGCTCCTTCGCAAGTTCACCTAGGAGTGACTCGCTAAAACCCGTGCCCACCTGGCCGACGTAGGTAAGCCCCCCTGTGTCGTATAACCCGAGCGCCAGCGACGCTATCGTCCTTGTCTTCGTGACGTAGCCGACGATCACGCAATCGACGGTTTTCTCATCCTTGATTTTGAGCCAGGCGTGCGACCGTCCGGTAACATAGACGCTTTCCTTTTTCTTTGCTATGACCCCTTCCAGATGCCGCGCGGTTATCACGTCCCAGAGTCGCTCGCCGTCGGCAGTGCTAGGCATTGTCTGCAAGTTTCTCCCCTCTTCGACGACGTCTGCAAGCATTCGTTTTCTCGTTGACAGCGGTAGCGTTTCTAGGTTCCTGCCTTCCAGTTCGAGTATATCAAACGCGACGTAGGTGGGCGGCCGACGGTGGTGCTTTCGTCGCTGCAGCAGCGAGAACGACGGGTTCCCCTTTTCATCATAGATCACGATCTCGCCATCGAGCACGCAATCAGCCTTGATCAGATCGCCAAAGGCAAGTTCGGGAAACTCACGGGTGATGTCCCTGTTGTTTCGCGATGTGAAGCGAAGCGTTCCTGCCTTTTTTTCGCAGAGGGCCCTGTAGCCGTCCAACTTCGGCTCAAAGATATACTCAGTAGACTTAAGAGTCTCTTTTGTGCCCGTGGCGGCGAGCATCATTTCAGGCTTGCCTTTAGTGCTTCAACGAGGTTCTCTTCTGTGGTCCGGCTATATTCAGGCTTGTGAATCGAAATCGTTTCGCCGCGTGCTTTTCTCTCGACGAGCGCCTTGAGCTCTTCCTCGAACGTATCGTGAAATCTGGTGATGTCAAACTCACCGACCGTAATCTGGCTTATCAACTGTCTCGCGAGGTCCATCTCGACCTGAGAGAGTTCCGGTGGCTCATCAAGGCCATCGACCTGCATTATGTCCCGTATCTCATAATCATAGTTCAGCGTCGTCAACAGCAGCCCCTGCCTGTACCCTTCGATCGCACAGACGTGTTCCTTTTCCCGCATGACAAACCTGCCGATCGCGGTCTTAGCGGTCTGGTGGAGCACTTCTCTGAACAGGAAATACGTCTTATCCTTTGGTCGTTCCGGGCCCGCGTAGTAATGGGAGTTGAAAAAGATCGGGTCGACTTGATGGGAATGAACAAACTCGACAATCTCTATCCACGTGGATTTTTCGGGCCTGATGGAGTGAAGCTCTTCATCACTGATGGCGACGTACTCGTCCGGGGAGACTTCAATCCCCCTCACGATCTCGTCCTGTGACACCTCCTCTGTGCACGCGTCGCACCATTTCTTGTAACGAATCGGAGAGAGCTTGTCCTTGTGCAAGAGGCGTATTTTGAGGGGCTTCTGTTCGACCGCTGAGTAGAGTTTTACGGGAATGTTCACCAGTCCAAACGCGATTGATCCTTTCCACAGTGATTTCATTTTGATGCACCGATTTTTAACGATAAGCGAATCTGCTTGTCATCTTCTTTTAAGTAACGCTCGCTTTCTGAGCCGACGTGTCCGCGTGCCGCTCGAGATGGTTATAAAATACTTCGTGTCAAGTCAAATAGCCAGCCTTTGTTAGTCTTTTTCTTCGCATAAGTGACCTGGCGATAGTCGTAAGCTTTTTCAAACTGTGCGGAGTCCAGTGCTATAGGTGCGCTATTATGCCAACCCCTCTTGACGTCGCGGGAACGATAACACAGAAGGTGGCCCTGATGATCCTTGTCGTCGTCGTTCCCGGGCTCGTACTGGCGTTCACGCCACTCAGGGTGATTGGGTACGTCCTCTTGGCCATAGGCGCCGCCATTTACGTTTTCGCGAGCATCCGCACCTCGGTGCGGCAGCTCAGGTAACGTCACACGTCGAGCTTTACGAACGGGAGTTCACAGGCTCCCCCGCTTACGCTATTTTCAGCGCTCAAAGACCCAACTCGCGATGTCATGCCGCCGTGGCTTCTGTCATTTCAAACCGCCTCAAGAACATCTCGCCACGCTACCCCCCGTGTGGTAGGACAGACAAGATCCCGACGTACGCACACGTCAATGTCAAGATGGCGCCATAAAAAATGAGCAACGTTTTTGAGCGCATTAATGTGCTTGGTCTCGGTACTTCTATGCCGGCCTCGTGCCGAGCAGTCCTCATACTAAAAAACTCGTCGCTTATGTTGAGCTTATTTTCGACAATCTCGTTGCACAATGCCTTATACGTCTTTTTTTGCCGCAGAAAATATGCGTCTAGATACCAAAAAACGAGCAAAGCGACAACAGCAATAAGCGCTTGATATCGGGTGCCGTTCAGCAACAGAATTATGCCGAACACAGCCACGGTCCATCCCTTGATAATGAATGAATTAGTGGCCATGCGGTTTATGATATGTTGAATAGTCCCGATCACTTCCAGTTCATATGAGGAAAAGTTCCACGCGCGCTGCATCTGATATCACGTTTTTAGCACAGGAAATGACGTAACACGTAAAACGTAACCGTCAGAAGTTAAGGTTTCCGCTTAAATGCGTTGAATAATGCGCAAGGACGTTCAGCTCGTAAATTAACTGATGGCGAGAGAGCGTACTTCTGATTCTCAACCATGTACACGGTATACCTAAAAAAGCCACGCTTGCCGCGGCGCTATAACAGTGCGAAATGTCAGCCCCACGACTCTTCTTGCGAGAACGCCAGCTAGGACGCTTACAGTTCAGGAGATCACGTGGCGATTGCAGCGTGCGTAAGAAAAACTATGCATAAACGACTGCGCATATTTCCCGAAATGGGCTCTACTGAAATCGGTTCGTATGCGCGTCTAGGTGACGGTGATTTTGATCGCGAGGCTGAATGCCTCGCAGGACTGGGTGATGCTGGGGTAGTAGGTGCGGAAGTAGCAGGTGCCGGGCGGCTCACACGTACGGGTAGTGTACTATCCAGAGCGGGCACGTCGCGATGGCATTACATAGCGAAGGACTGCCAGGTTCCCCACCCCCCATTGTTATAAGTCTTCTGCCAGAGGCCGTTGTCGCGGCCGCGGACAAAGACGTCGATTATTTTACTACCCGGGGCTGTGGCTGCCGCTGGTGACGCCGTCAGGTATCCGCCGAGGTTTTCCCAGCTGGACCACGTGCTGCCGCTATATGATTTATGATACAGGGCGCCGTTCATACCTTGTACCAAGAGGTCGAGACGACCTGAGCCCCAAGAGGAGGCCGCTGGTCCTGTACCGGCAGGAATCTGTCCGCCGAGAGAGGTCCAGTTGGACCAGCTTCCAGCATTAGGCCAATAGCGCTGATATACGGCGCCGTCGCTGCCGCGGACAAAGACGTTTACCCGACCAGAACCCGGTGACGCCGCAGCGGGTGACGACGTCAGGTATCCGCCGAGGTTTTCCCAGCCGGACTGCTTCCCGTTGACTACCGACATGTGATAGAGGTTGTTGTCAGTGCCGGTGACAAACCAGCCGGTCCAAGCTGATCCCCAGTTGCATGCGGCAGGACCGGTGCCTGCGAGGAGCTGCCCGCCGATCCTGTACCAGCTGGACCAAGAGGTCCCCCCATTCGCGGTAGTCTTCTCATAGAGAGCGCCGTCGGTGCCGCGGACAAAGACGTTTACCTGACCAGTACCCGGTGACGTCGCGGCGGGTGACGAAGTCAGAACCCCGCCAAGGGACGTCGACGCCGACCACGCTGTGCCATCCCAGTGCTTCCACCAGAGGGCGCCATCCGTACCTTTTACAAAGACGTCGAGGCTGTTTGGACCCTGCGCGCATACGGCGGGAGCCGGAGCTGGCGTGCTGCTGCCCTCAAGCGCATCGATTGTAGACTTCAGCGTCTGAACGTTCGTCGGATATAGCATCGTTAGGGCGACATTGCCTGCCGGGTCGATCACGTAGAGGGTCGGCGTTTCCGTGACTTGGTACGCCGGACCTACGCTGCTTCCCCCGCTTCCGACGGGCCACGGTACCCCCGTCTCCTGGACAAACTGCTGAATGTATGCATTACTCACACCACTGACTTCCACGCCTAGGAACTGAACCTTCGTGTCGTTCTTGTAATAGGTGTTGTACAGGGGCACAAGGCTAGTCTTGGCGTCGCTTATACAATAGCCGCAAGCGTATCCAAAAAACTCAATGACGACGACCTTTCCCCGGTAGTCACTTAGCGTGTGGATGTTGCCCGCAAGATCCGTCAACTGAAAATTTGGAGCCGGATTTCCGTTCTGCAGAAGTGCAAGAGCCGGTACTGTCGTAGACGCGATCAGCAGCACGGTGATCGCGATCAATAGCATTATTCGCTTTGCCGCCATGGTGTCTCCTGGTCAAACTAGTAAAGCTAAAGCTCGTACCGCGTAAGAAAGAGCAGAGGTTATAAGCGTTACTATCTACGCACAAGAGAGCCCTCGCGAGAATCGCAACCGATTCTGCACAAAAAAGCACACGCGTGACGTCCGCCGCAACGACGCCACTCAGCGCGTGGGCTGGCTAGGGAGGGGGCTGCGCGGACGGCGCCTTCTCAACCGTGGTCTGACCGATGAGTCGCTAGCCCCCACGAATGAGGTCAGCATCGACGACATCGCCGACATCGTGTGCGTTCATCACCTTTATCATGTCGGACGGTGTTGATGCCAATGGCGCCCAGCCGTATGATAATATCCCCCGGCTGAATCCCTGAGAAGGCAGATTGGCTGTTGTGCATCACCGCGGTCACCAACACGCCACGTTCGACGGGAAGCTTATAATATGCCACTATTTTCAGATTGAGACCGACCGCGCTGATGTCGATCCATGTCGATCCATGGATGCACGATTTCTCCCCGCTCTATGAGCTATTTGGCAACCCTCATCGCTGGCTCTAATTCGGCACGCTTGTACCGCGTAGCCGTTTCTTAACAGAACTGCTATTTCATACGATCGTCGAAATCGATGCGCGGCTATTAGCCGCATGCGTCCAACGAGCCAACAACAACGAAACGGTTAAGGCCGCAAGACTCCAACTAGTGTGCGGAGCGGTTCCGGTTTATACGCAACCAGGTGCCGCTCCAACTACGACACTTCTTTTCGGGCTCTATCTTTGTGGCTCTATCGTCACACGCTGATGCAGCCCGCGGTCCTTCGCCCACACCCCCGTCACAGATTCGCAGCGATGGGGGGAATATTATCGGCCCAGGCGGACGCATATCTAAGGCAGCAACGATTCACACAAACGAGCCCAAGGGCACAACTTCACCCTACAGAATGAATATTAAGTGCAGCACGCGAATTACACGGTGAACGCCGATCATACGACGTAGCCATGGTCGCGCCATAGTGAATGGCTCGCTGTGCGGACGATTTTGAGAACAGGCAGATTAGCAGCGCAAACCAATAAAAAAGCTTGGAGGTTGGCGCTGCTGCCTCTGCTGCGTTCACGCCTAGCGGGCTCGCACAGACCGCCCAGAGCAAGCTCGCTATGGCATATGCCTACCGGCAAACGTAATGACACGCGATAAACGCGAAGGCTACGCCGTACACACTCCCGTACGGAAAGCTCCAGCTCGACACGATGACGCTCACTGAGGGGGACACCAGCAGCTCAGACGCCGTCCGTACTGCCGGCGGTTCGTTCTCGGTGCCGTGTGGCTCATACGCCCTAGTATCGTACTACCCAGAGCGGGCACGTGGTGATAAACGTTACATAGTGCCGATGGACTTCCAGGCGTACCACCCGTTGTTATAAGCCTTCTGCCAGAGGCCGTTGTCGCCGCCGCGAACAAAGACGTCGATCACACCGTTTGCCGGTGACGTCGCGGCGGGAGACGACGTCAGGTATCCGCCGAGGTTTACCCAGCCAGTACTGCCTGTCCACTGATAAAGGGCGTGGCTAGTGCCGGTGACAAAGACGCCGGTCTGGGCTGATCCCCAGTTGTATGCGGCAGGACCGGTGCCGGCGAGGAGCTGCCCGCCTATCTTTGACCAGGCCCATTGGCCTCCCGCATAAGTGTCCTTGTAGAGGGCGCCGTCGCTGCCGCGCACGAAGACGGCGATCACACCGTTTGCCGGTGACGTCGCAGCGGGAGACGACGTCAGGTATCCGCCGAGGTTTACCCAACCAGTACTGCCTGTCCACTGATAAAGGGCGTGGTTAGTGCCGGTGACAAAGACGCCGGTCTGGGCTGATCCCCAGTTGTATGCGGCAGGACCGGTGCCGGCGAGGAGCTGCCCGCCAATCTTTTTCCAGGAGCCCCAGACGCCTCCCGAGAACTGCCTAGAGTAGAGGGCGCCGTCGCTGCCGCGCACGAAGACGGCGATCACACCGTTTGCCGGTGACGTCGCAGCGGGAGACGAAGTCAGATACCCGCCGAGGTATTCCCAGCAGGACCAGCCCGCCGTGCTATCCCAGTGCTTGTTCCAGAGGGCATGGTACGTGCCTTGTGCAAAGACGTCGAGGCTGTTTGCGTTCTGCGCGCACACAGCAGGCGCTGGAGAGGGGTTCATGAGCGGTTGACCGTCAAGCGTCGTAAAGAGCACGTCTCCACGACTTTTCAGATGATCGATATACTGCTGGAATAGTGCTATTCGGGCTGGATCGACCGCGCTATTAGGATTTTCGAATTCCCAGAAGTGGTACGCCACAACAACGCTTTCGCCGGCCGTCGCGCTGTTCAGTGCGGCGTCGGTCTGCGCTGTGAGACTCGACATGCCTGTTTTCCACGCCGTGTCGTTGGCCCAGCCAATACCGAACGACGCCGACGCCTGCACCATGATGCCGTCCAAGACCGCATTATTGACGTTGAAGTCTCCCGGCCCCGTGCTGTAGAGCGTGAATCCGAGCGCTGTGGCCGCCTTCAACGTATTTTGGTCTCCCGCGTCAAAAGGCGGGATAAAGGTCGTTGGTGCTACGCCGAGCGCCTGTATCATATCGTCCCGTCCCTGTGTGATTGCGTTGTATTGATCTGCGTATGATCTCCCGATGAACTCGCTAGGGCGCGCCGCACCCACGAGTTGCGCCCCCAAGCCTGGGATCTCACCGACCTCATAGTAAGGCCCTGCTGGGCCCACGACCTGCGGCACGCCTGCCCCCACAGTCGACGCGGAACAGCTAGGGGGGCCGTCTTGCGTGTAATCATAGTGATTATAGCCGTGTTGGGCGAACTCAAAAAGCGGGTTGTTCACTATCGACAGCAAGTAATTGAGGACCGGCGCAAACTGGGGCTGGAGCAGCTCGTTTCCTGTGCCGCACGGGTTCGGGTGCGGGATGATCGCAAGTGTCACCGGCACGTTCTCCTCAATGTGAACTTGATCAACAGCCTCTAATGCGCTCAGATTCCCGAAGCCGACATCATCGTCTCGAAAAACGACGTACTTCTTCGCAGTAATTGATGAAGTCACGCCCGCGGCAGTGACCGGCGCATTGACACTGGCGGCGGTAAGTGTGGAACTGTTAATGAAACCGGAGCTTGTCTGCGCTGTTGCAGAGACGTTCACGAGCCCGGTGAATAGCATCGTTAGAAGGAGGAGCGCTATAAGCATAGAAGAAAGTCTACATGGATTCATGATAACTGCCCAAGCGTTTACGACGCTGAGGATGCAGGACGAAAGCGTAAGGCTTTCGATTTGATCCCTAACGAGACAAAACGGTTACACGCACACCGTTTTCGGGGCACGCAGAACATGGAGGGCATCGTTGCACGAAAGCACGTGGGACCACACGTGATATGGCGCGCAAGTTCGGCCCTTTGCTTCACCTTCCTTACGAAAAACTCAACGTAAAGCGCAACATATGGGTAGCAGATCGTAATGTTGCTGTGCCTTTCGTGTATGCACTTCTACCGGCTCTGCCCCGTGCCCGAAAAAATGGAGCCTAAGCGGCAGTTTGCCAGTCACCCATCGTACCGTCCAGAGGGTTGTGCTCAGTTTGAACCAGTGAAGTTCAAGCGGGACAACGATAGCGCGCTTCATAAGCAGCCAAAAAAAGCCACGTAACGACGATATGATCCATCATTCTTCGGGAGTCTTTCTCGACAAAGCAAAATGGGCATCAGCTGGACGCCTTATCCCTTCCCTGCCCAGCTCCGAGCAATCGCCACGTCGACATCGAGCGGGACATTGCGCAGAAACTCAGCCCCCGCCCCTCGCATGTGGTAGGCGACGGTCTCAGCGACCTCGGCAGCGCGTACCTGTGACGCTTCGACCAGCACCTCGTCGTGCACACAGCAGACGATTTTAGCCCTCGTAGGGCCTAATGCGTCGTGGAGAGAGGTCACCGCCCGTTTCATAATATCCGCAGCAGTTCCCTGAACTCGGGTGTTTAACAGTTCAGTCAGCTTTGGGTCTTGGCCGTCCTCCCACCTGCGTATCCTCCCGCTCAGGGTCCGGATCGAGATCAGCGGTGTGGTGCTCACGCTGCGGTGGAACGCCCGCACGCCTGAGTACGCATCAAAGAAACGCCGGCGAAACTCGATCGCATCTTCGAGGGTAAAGTGCACCCCATAGATGTAATTCGCATATCGCCGTAAGCTCCGTGCGCCCATCCCGTAGATGAGGCCGATGTTCAGCACCTTTGCGATAAGGCGCTCGTCCTTCGTCACTTGGTCAAGGGGCGTATCGAGCACGAGCGACGCGGTCAACCGATGCAAGTCCTCCCCTCGTTGGAACGCCCGCGTCATGGTCTCGTCACCGCTGATGTCGGCAACGACCCGCAGCTCAAATTGCGCGTAGTCGGCGATCACGAGGCGATGATCACGTGCCGCAACGAAGCACCCCCTCACCGCATCATCCCTCGGAATTTGCTGCAGGTTGGGATTGCGGCACGCGAATCTCCCATTCACCGTGCCGACCTGAAGAAAGGTGGGATGTATCCTCCCCGTCAACGGATGGACGTGCCGGGGGAGGGCATCCAAAAAGCCGTTTTTGAGCTTTAAGACGTGCTTATAGCGAATATAGCGGGGTATTGCGGGATGGAGCTGCTCATACTTACGCAACTCGTCCTCTCGCACGTTTCTGACGGGAACGCCTGCGCTTCTGAAGGCGTGCTTCACCTGCTGGGGGCTGCCGAGATTGATGGCGGCGACGTCACCGAGGGTACGCTGTCCCGACGTCGTCAGCTCACGACACACCTCGTACGCGAGGTCCTCCTCCAACCCGTTATAGGTGTCCTGCAACGTCCGCCACTGCCCCATGTCCATGAGCATGCCGTTGCGCTCCATTGCCGCAACCGCGGGAAGGCAGTTGCATTCTAAGCGCATGCAGTCGGCGAGGCCTGCACTCTCGATACGCTCCGATAACGTCGCATGGAGGCTCAAGACCACGCCGACCGTTTGCCCCGCACATCGAAGTTGCCGCTCGGTGAGGGCACCAGCTCGAAAACTGCCGCACGTTTCTGGCGTGTGCTCGTCAAGATACGCTCTTGCTACGGTTTTCAGATCGTGTCTTGCCTCCAATCCGCCCTTAAGCAGTTGCGAGGCAAGCATCGTGTCGAAATAGGGGCTTGAGAGGTCGTATCCAGCCTGATAGAGGAACTTGAGGGCGAGCTTTCCGTTATGCATTACCTTGACTGCCGGTGTCGTGAAGAGGTCGTGCAGCTTCGCCAACCCCTCTTGAGGCACCTGAGCACAATCAATAACGGCAGGAGGATGGCCGTGTATGGCCAATTGGAGCGTCCGTATCCGATCAACAAAGGTGTCGGGACCCGTGGTTCCGAGAGCTAAAGCTATAACCGACGAAGGTGCGATACGCTCAATGAGGGCGGTAAGATGGTCTTCAGTGGCGATGTATTCGTATTGCGGAGAAACGCTTCGCTGGGTCATCTCTGTACCTCACTCCGCACGTTCAATACGTATACGCCCTCCGAACCCCGCCGTTGCACTTACTGCATTGCTTCTTTGACAAATCTCGCGTGTATCTTCGAACGATGCCCTAAACGGTGGGGTAAACGCGAGGGTACTCAGTCTCTTTCTTGAAAACTGTATGTTTTGTCCAAAAGAAGGATGAAAGTATTAGTCGCGCACCACGAACGCAAGGAAGAGTACGCAAACTACACAACAAACTTTGGCGCTTCTGCGCGAGGAATCACAGCACTGCTTACGGCCGCTTGCTTCTTGATTTATCAAGTAAAACTGATAATCATCAAGATAAATTGATATAGGATAAGGTACACTTAACCGATGGGATCTAGAGGCGGCTTCGACAACGGTATGGCGGACGGTTGTGTCCCCGTCGTGGGGTTGACGCGGTTGATGTCAAAATCAAGCTTCGAGCGGATCCATCACTCCTCCCGGTGCATGCTCGCACGAATGAGCGCCGATTTCACGAGGTGGTGATACTTCCGTCTGCCTATCACCGGCTCGTGCCCCGTACCGCAGGACACTGTGGCCGTCCGTGTACTCGAATTCGCCTCAAGATTCGTTCTTGTCGTCTTTGGGGCATTAGCATGAACATAACACAAAAAAAAGTGGCGTGCGTCGTGATCTGCGCTGTTGTCCTCGCTACGTTGGGGGCCGGGTGCACACAGTCGTCAAACCAATCGGGCGGCATCGCGGTTACCGATGATGCCGGAAGAAACGTCACCATCGCTCAAACACCTAATCGTATTGTTTCACTCGCTCCTTCCATTACGGAAGACTTGTTCGCCCTCGGACTGGGCAACAAGGTGGTTGGCGTCGACAGCTATAGCGACTATCCACCAGCAGCTCTCAATATCACAACAGTAGGCGGATTCAGCACGCCTAGCGTTGAGAAGATCGTTTCCGTCAAGCCTGATATGGTCTTTGCAAGTAACCTGAGCGCGTCCGTGATCCCGACGCTTGCTGCTGATGGGATACCAACGGTCGTCCTCAACCCAACAAGCCTAAACGGCATACTGAACGACCTCTCATTGATCGGCACCGTGACTGGTAGTACTGGAAACAGCAGTGGACTTGTTGCGAATTTGACGCAAAGAATGGTGAACGTGGAAAACCTCCCTATTGCTTCACACCCGAGCGTGCTCTATCTCGTCTACTGGAACCCAGCATATACGGCGGGCAACGACACCTTTGAGAATAGTATTATCACTACTGCAGGGGGCGTAAACCTCGCGGCGGAGGCAAACCTAACTGGGTATCCTACCATGAGCAAGGAATCGATAATTGCTCTCAACCCTCAGATAATTATCTGCAACGGTGGGATGAATAGTACGCTAATTCAACAGGTCAAGTCAGACCCGACCCTCTCTAACCTCGATGCCATCAAGAACGGCAAGGTTTACATCGTGAACAGCGACATCATATCCCATCCTGGGCCACGCGCCTTCGATGTACTGGACTGGATGGCCGCAATTCTTCGCGAGCCAGCATCGGTGCCGGCCAACGCGTCGACGGACTTAATTGCTACGCCAACACCCACCCCCGCCCCGGGGTAACTCGAGCACGTCCTTCGCGTGAAAATAAACCACGTAAATGAAAGTGCTTATGGTTTAGGTTCTCGCATTTAGTTGCGAAGTACTTCAACAGCTCAAGTCAGCCTTTACGGTGGATACCGTCAAAGACGGCAAGGTTTACATCGTGAACAGCGACATCATATCCCTTGCTGGGCTACGCGCCTTCGATGTACTGGAGTGGATGGCCGCAATTCTTCGCGAGCCAGCATCATAGTTGTTTACACGCGCGCAAAGTCCAGCATGAGAGAGAGGCGATTGCACTCCCGCATGAAACGAAACGCGACGCTCCCCGTGCTTGCAGCTGCTCTACTCGTGACAGTCGTGATGAGCATTGCCATTGGCCAGGTATGGATAGCTCCGCAAAAGATAGCGGCAATGCTCTTAAATTTGGTCGTCCCCACAAACCACACGTGGTCTGAAGCTGAGGCAATCATCATATTTCAGATACGCCTCCCCCGAACCTTCATGGCGCTCCTCGTGGGGGCCGGTCTCGCCGTCGCAGGCGTCGCTATGCAGGCCCTTTTTAAAAACCCGTTGGCGGACCCTTATGTGCTTGGGGCGTCAAGCGGTGCTGGGTTTGGTGCCGCCCTCATCATCTCACTTGGGGTGGTGGGTGCGATCTACATCCCGGTCGCGGCATTCGCGGGGGCCGTAATCGCTACTTTTACGGTATACGCGCTGTCCATGATCGGCCCGAGAAGCTCAGTCACGCTGCTGCTGCTTTCGGGCATCGCGATCGGAACCTTCTTTTCAGCATTGATCTCATACCTAATGTTCGTCGCGGGTCAAAATCTGACAGCACTCGTTTTTTGGCTCATGGGGGGGCTGTGGGCGAGCACCTGGCAGTACGTGGAAATAACGTTCCCCGTGATTCTCGTCGCGACGATCATCCTCTACGCATACGCGCGCGATTTAAATCTGATGCTGTCTGGGGAAGAATCAGCGCAGCACCTGGGCGTAAGCGTGGAGAGTCTCAAAAAGATCCTCTTGGTAACCGTTTCGTTCATAGTGGGGGTAGCTGTCGCTTTCTGCGGCATCATCGGGTTTGTCGGGCTCATCGTGCCCCACGTGGTGCGGACGTTTACAGGTCCGGATCATAGAGCGCTCATTCCCGCTTCCGCGCTCTTCGGCGGTATTTTGCTCATCTGGGCCGACATTGTCGCACGGTCCGCTATACCTGGTGAGGAAATGCCCGTTGGCATTATCACTGCGTTGCTTGGTGCCCCGTTTTTTATGTATCTGGTCAGGAGCAGGAGGAAAAACATCTTTTAGGTGCTGCCGCACATACAACGGACGAGGAAACGGCGATGCGTCTACTCGGTAAAGAACGTAGCTCTGAAACCCAAGGACCTGGACGTGTGCAGGTTGATGGCGTTGATTGCTATTACCTTCAGACACAAGCGCTCAATAGCGCGTATCTGACGGTCCAGCCCGGCGAGGTGATCGGTCTCGTCGGCCCTAACGGGTCAGGAAAGACGACGCTCCTTAAAGCAATCAGCGGGGTGCTGAGGCCACAAGTTGGTATCATAACGCTCGATGATGTAGATGTTTACCGCATTAAGCCGAAACGACTCGCGCAACAAATGGCGGTCGTGCCCCAGAGTACCGACACGTTTTTTTTTGATTTTACAGTCGAGGAGGTCGTGCTTATGGGCAGGAGCCCCCATATCAACTTCCTCGGAACTGAATCGACGCACGATTTTGACGTGGTGCAAAAAGCCTTAGAGATGACCGATGTCGCTCGGTTTGCCGATCGCAAGATTAACGAGCTCTCAGGTGGGGAGCAACAGCGCGTTATCATTGCCCGCGCGTTGGCCCAAGAGCCCAAGATCCTCCTTCTTGACGAGGCGACGTCACAGCTCGACATTGGGATCAAGATTGAGATCTTTGATCTTGTGAGGCGCCTTGCGGCTTCTGGCATTGCGGTTATCGCCGCGATTCATGATCTCAATCTCGCCGCTCAGTACTGTGATCGATTGCTGCTGTTAAAACGTGGAGAGATCATCGCTGATGGCACCGTCGAAGAGGTATTAACTCAAGAGCACATCGCAGAAGCGTTTGGCGTCTCAGCATTCGTGAGAAAACACCCGATTACGAACGCTTTTTCAATTACACTTCTCCCGCGGCACACACCTGGAGAGCGCAGCTCTGCAAAGGTGCACGTCATTCCTGGCGGAGGCAAGGGGGCACCTGTCATCCACGCGCTTGTACAACGGGGCCTGAGCGTCTCCGCGGGCGTGGTGAATACACTCGACACCGATTACGAGGTAGCGCAGTACTTTAGCATTGAGTGCGCCGTCGAAGCACCGTTTTCACCCATTTCAAGCGAGGTGCACAGCCGTAACCTGCAACTTATTCAGGAAGCAGCCATCGTAGTACTGCCTAACATCTGCTTCGGGCCGGCGAACCTAAAGAACCTCGAAGCAGCTGAACTCGCAGCAGACAAACTCGTGATAGTGGAAGAGACGCCGATAGAAAGCCGCGATTTTACGCATGGTGTTGCGCAACGAATATATGGGGACTTACGAAGCAACAGCCCCGTTTTCGCAGAGCTCACGACGCTCCTAGCATATGTTGAGTCCCACATCGGATAGCGGCGTTTCGACGCTTAACCCTTGAAGGTGAACAGCCGTGGAATATGAGATAGTAGATCGGGTCTTAGTTCTGAAGGGCAACTTTGAAGCCCTAAGCACTGGCGTTGATGGCGGCAGAAGAGCGACAAAAAACATTCTAAACATCCAGGTTCCCCACGATTTCTCTCACCACGATCCGAAGAGCTATATTGAGGAGATAGCCGCATCGGTGAAGCTCGATGGAGGCTGCATCGCGCTTCTTACCGCAGTTGAAATGAAAAACGTGCAGATTCTAAACGATGCGTGCGTCACGGTGTTTGTAACTGCGGGGTTCAATCCGTCGTCTTTTGGCACAATCAACATAATCGTCATATCCTCTACAACGCTGAGCGAAGGGGCGATCGCCGGGACGATAATTACCGCCACGGAAGCGAAGGCGCGCGCTCTTTTCGATAAGGGACTGCATTTCACAGGCACGACGAGCGACGCGGTCGTGGTCGCATATGAAAACAGTCGCGAAGATGAGCCGATTTTGTACAGCGGACCTGCCACCCCCTTTGGAAGCATGGTGGCAAAACTCGTTCGATTAGGAGTAAAAGATGCATTGAAGGCTCATTATGGAAGCGATGACGTTGACAAGTGGCATCAACAACGCGGTAACGTCTGATTGCAGATTGGACCTGTGGCCGCTTTTAGCGTGTGTTGACATCTCGTCTCAAAATACGCCTGCTCTATTTTTGTGAATTTGGTCCACCGTTTTTAGTGCCCGTTACGGCATTTAAATTCGTCGCTAAAGGCTGATATGACCCACATCTTTCTCGATCAGCGTGTCGGCGTGAAGTTCTTTTGCTGCATTGCGTTATTACTTTTCTGATAAATGTATGTTTTTAGTGTTACTAATCGATAGTTTTTTATAACTACTCGCAGTCAGTCTAATAATAACATGCACATACCAGACGGGTATTTAGGACCATTAACATACGTGGCAATGTATATTATTATGATCCCGATCTGGCTTTATGCCGGAAGATGGCTGCGTAAAAACCTCAAGTCCAAACAAGTGCCATATCTGGCGCTAGCCGCTGCTTTCTCATTTGTCATCATGATGTTCAACGTGCCCATACCAGGAGGGAGCACCGGGCACGCGGTAGGCAGCGGGTTGGTAGCAATCATATTAGGGCCCTGGGTTGCAGTCGTAACGACATCAGTGGCGCTCCTCATACAGTGCT